>Ga0114963_10000376_pt1 | contig 29775 bp, 39 predicted proteins | sample C_131016_EF_Meta_FD_87019 | JGI IMG/M metagenome (GOLD analysis project Ga0114963, IMG submission 87019) | Freshwater microbial communities from Lake Croche, Canada to study carbon cycling - C_131016_EF_MetaG | ecosystem: Environmental > Aquatic > Freshwater > Lake | place: Lake Croche, Canada... | reverse complement strand
GCCTTGGCATACTCTTTGGTGTTCTGCGGTGAAAGTGCACCGGCAACAGTCACACCTGATTTACGAATATAAGCAAGGCGCTCTTTGATTAGCTCTGCCTTGATTGGCTCAGCGTAAATCTCCTGCATACGCTTGGTTGCATCAATATCGGTTAGCTTTGAGATTTCTTCTAGTTGCTTGGTTGGATCTTCGTATCTAGTCCAAAGTCCTTCAAGGTCCAAGACACCAAGGCCACCCAGCTTGCCAATTGCAATTGCAGTGTCTGGTGAAACCACTGAGTCCATAGGTGCCGCTAGAACTGGTAGAGCAAAACTATAAGCGTCGATGTTCCAACTGGTTGAAACATCTTGAGGGTCACGGGTTCTTCTTGATGGCACTACTGCAATGTCATCGAAAGCCCAACTACGATTTCCCCGCTTACCGCGACCAATCTCAATTTCACTCATTTAGTTGCTCTCCTAGCGGTTGTTGTAATTCGGGGCTTCAACAGTCATTTCAATATCGTGCGGGTGTGACTCTCTCAAACCGGCAGGGGTGATACGAACGAACTTACCTTTTTCTTGTAATTCTGGAATGGTTCCTGCCCCAACATAACCCATAGCAGCACGAAGACCACCAATCAACTGGTGGGCAACGGTTGCAACTGTTCCTCTATAAGGAACACGACCTTCAATACCTTCAGGAACGAGCTTGTCTTCACGAAGAACATCATCCTGGAAATAACGGTCTTTGGAATAACTCTTGGCTTCACCGCGAGACTGCATAGCACCAAGAGATCCCATACCTCTATAAGTCTTGTATTGCTTGCCACCGACGAAAGTAATATCTCCCGGTGCTTCATCGGTTCCAGCCAAAAGTGAACCAATCATCACTGCATTCGCACCAGCAACAAGTGCCTTAGGGATATCTCCTGAGAACTGCAAACCTCCATCAGCAATAACTGGAACACCAGCTGGCTTACAAACCAAACTTGCTTGGTAAACAGCTGTTACCTGAGGAACACCAACACCGGCAACCACGCGAGTGGTGCAGATTGAACCTGGACCAACACCAACCTTCACACCGTCAGCACCGGCAGCAACTAATGCTTCAGCACCTTCTTTAGTTGCGATGTTTCCACCGATGACATCAACATGTTTTGCAACCGGTTCTGCCTTTAGTTTTGCAACCATGTCTAGAACAGCTGAGTTGTGACCGTGCGCTGTGTCAACGATAAGAATGTCAACACCTGCATCGACCAGAGCCATCGCTCTTTCCCAACCTTGATCACCAACACCAATAGCGGCGGCAACAAGTAGTCGACCTGAAGAATCTTTGCTGGCCAATGGATATTTCTCACTCTTATCAAAATCTTTTATAGTGATTAGACCCTTTAGTTTGCCTGAAGCATCAACTAGTGGAAGTTTCTCAATTCTGTGTTGAGCAAAAATAGCAATCGCAGTTTCTGGTGAAACACCAACCGGTGCAGTTACCAAAGGCATTGGGGTCATCACATCTTTAACCAAGGTGATGGTCTTCTGAACTTCATTCACGAATCTCATGTCACGGTTAGTGACAATACCTAGAAGAGTTCCATCCTCATCAATAACTGGAAGACCAGAAACTCTAAACTTTGCACAAATGTCATCCACTTCTTGAAGTGTTGCCAACGAGTGGGTGGTCACCGGGTGAGTAATCATTCCGGCTTCTGATCGCTTGACCAGATCAACCTGAGTTGCCTGCTGGTCAATTGAAAGATTGCGGTGCAGCACACCTAAGCCACCCTGACGTGCCATGGCGATAGCCAAACGAGCTTCGGTAACGGTGTCCATAGCGGATGAAAGAAGTGGGATGTTGATGCTCAAACGCTTGGTGATCTGAGTTTTGGTGCTCACCTGTGAAGGGACGATGTCTGACTGGCCCGGCAGCAAAAGGACATCATCGTAGGTCAAGCCGGTAAAGCCAAATGGGTCATTCTGAGTCATGTTTATGCCCTGTCAAAAAGATGCGATTAGGCAATTCTACCCGAACTAAAGCCCTATGGCTAAGGGCTATTTGGGTCGAAAACGGCCACAGCACTGAACAATCCATTCGATCCATACCTAAAGATGTTGTATTTCTGAGCCCGGTAGAAGCCATCGGCACTGAATAGATTCAAACCTTCGCTCTTAGCCTGAGCCAGCCTGTTTCGATAGGTTTCATGGCTTTCTCCAGCCCTGAAACTAATGCCTGCCACCATGATCGAATCATAGATTCGTTTGCCGAGGGCAAAGACTGTTGGATTCGAACCATTTAGCAAATATGGTCTGTTCATTGAAGTAGCCAACCTCGATTTGAAACCATCTGAGATCATGTCCGCAGGAGCTATAGCCTGTGCTCCTCTTAGGGTTTCAGCCCATGAATACATTGAATAATTAGCCAAGTTACCTTGAACCAAATAAACCTTTTTGATTTGCCTTACCCAGTCAGCCATGTTGTTCATAAAGCCAACTGACTCTTCCAAGCTGGTGAGAACTAAGACATCCGGCTTAGTTTGCCTGAGGGCTTTGAGTTCGTTGACCGAATAGCCGCGAACATCCTTATAGCCACGGAACACTAAACCCATCGCTAAATCCAGTCTGGATTGAAGAGAATAGGTATCGGTTCCGGCAACAAGGGCAATGCTGGGACGTTTATCTCGGGCAATCAAATCGACCAACGCTAAGTTGTCTTGATTACTTGTTGTTGCCATTCTGAATAACCAATTTGTGCCATCAATCGAAGAATCAAGATCTTCGCTTATCGGTGAAGGAGCAATGATTGGCAATGGGTCTCTTTCATTAGCTTTCAAGACTGCTCTTGTTGAGGCTGTGGTCAATGGTCCGATAACCACATCAACATCAGCTAGCCTCAACTTCTTGAAAGCCACCTTTGCCTCGGCTTCTGTGTTGCCAACATCTTCGAAGTAGAAAACAGTTTTTAGAGAACCAGCAAAGAGATCCTCGGCAGCAAGTGTGCTGGCAGCTTTTTGAATAGCTCCCGCAAAATACAGAGGTCCGGTTGAATTAGTTAAGACCCCAATCCTGATGGTTGGAGCAAGGGGCTTGGCATAACTCACTCCAACATATCCTGCGGCTATAACGGTAAGAAGAATGAGGACTGAGATGAATCTTTTTCGCATGCCCTGAGAATAAACAAAACTATCTATTCAGGTTTTAGTTTTCCCCAGTTAAAAGAAAACGGGCCGGCAAATGCCGACCCGTAATCTTTGAAAGGTTATTACTTAGTTCCGTTGATAGTTGCGTCAGCAACACCAGATGCCTGCAAGTTGAACTTTGCAAGTAGGGTTGCGTACTGACCATCAGCAATCAAAGACTTAAGTGCAGCCTGGATTGCGTCACGTAGCTTGTCATCTGCCTTTAGAGTTGCGATACCTACAAGTGCAGTTCCGTAACCGTTAGGTGCAGCTGGGTCGTTTACAACGTCGAAGTAAGCGCCGCCACCAGCAGTTGCTGCAGCTGAAGCTGCTACCTGTGAGTCAAGCATTACTGCAACACCCTTGTTTGCACGAAGAGCGTTGTATGCGCTTGGTGCATCTGGAAGAGTGATTACGTTGATTGCCTGCTTACCGTTGGTAGTACAGGTGGTGCTCATGGTTGCGTAAAGGTCGATCTGTGATGTTCCCTTTTCAGCAATAGCAGTCTTACCACAAAGGTCAGATGAGGTCATGATGCCCTCAGGGTTACCCTTGTTTACGATCAACTGTGAACCAGCGATTAGGTAGTCAACAAAGTCAACCTTCGCCTGACGCTCTAGAGTGTCGTTCATGTCGCTGATGATGATGTCGTGAGTTCCAGCCTCAAGAGAAGGGATGATGCTGTCGAAGGCCTGCTTAACGAATTCAACCTTCACACCAAGCTTCTGGCTTAGAAGTGCACCAAGCTCAACGTCAAAACCAACAAGCTTGCCGCTTGCATCGGTGTACTCGAATGGTTCCCAAGGAATGTCGCTAGCAACATTGATACCCTTGTCGATGTATTTGCTAGGCAAAAGTGCCTGAGCAGCTTTGTCAACCTTTGACTGGTCAACACCGTTGCTTACTGGAGATGAACATCCAGCAAGTAGTAGAAGCCCCGCCGCCATAACTGCGACAAAACCTAGTTTCTTGTTAGCCATTTTTACTCGCTCTCATTAGTTTTCGCTTCATTATCTAAAGGACTTTATTGAGGAAGGCTTTGGTTCTTGCTTCCTTAGGGTTATCTAGAACCTGTTTCGGAGTGCCCATCTCAACAATTTGACCCTTGTCGATGAAGACTACTTTGTCTGCAACTTCACGAGCGAAGCCCATCTCGTGCGTTACAACAATCATAGTCATTCCAGCCTTAGCTAGACCCTTCATAACATCAAGAACATCCCCGACCAGTTCTGGGTCTAATGCTGAGGTTGGCTCATCAAAAAGCATCAGAGTTGGCTTCATAGCCAGGGCTCTAGCAATGGCCACACGCTGCTGCTGCCCACCGGATAACTGTGCTGGGTAGTGATCTGCCTTCTCGGCTAGCCCCACCTGAGCTAGAAGATCCTGCCCTAGCTTTTTAGCATCAATAGCAAAAACCTTTGAAACACCGATAGGTGCTTCAATAACGTTCTCAAGAGCTGTCATGTGTGGGAAAAGATTAAAGCGCTGGAACACCATTCCGATTGACTGTCTCTGACGGGCAATCTCTGAAGGCTTCATCTCGTGCAAAACATTACCGACTTGGCGGTAACCCATGAGTTCACCATTGACGATAATTCGACCACCATTGATTGATTCAAGGTGGTTCAAACATCTAAGGAAAGTTGATTTACCTGAACCTGAAGGTCCAATAATACAAAGCACTTCGCCTTGCTCAACAGTCAAACTGATTCCCTGAAGAACTTCGTTTGATCCGTAACGCTTTCTAACCGAACGCGCATCCACCATCACATTAGTCATTAGCGTTTACCCACCTTAAACGCTCTGCCTTCAGATCTGGCACCAACAACAGCAAAGCCTCTGCCGTATTTGCGCTCTAGTGCCCGTTGCGGGAAACCAAGAACTGTGGTCATAACCAAGTACCAGAAACCTGAAACAATCAACAATTCGATCTGAGCTAGGTTCGCTGAGGAAATTGTGCTGGCTTGGGTGTAAAGTTCTGCAACTGCAATCACCTGCAATAAAGAGGTGTTCTTTAGCATTCCAATAAATTCATTACCCATAGGTGGAATGATTACGCGCATTGCTTGAGGGAGAACAATTCTTCTCATGGTGTATCCACCAGACATACCTAGAGACTTAGCTGCTTCAACCTGACCTGAATCAACAGCCAAGATACCTGCTCTAACGATTTCAGCAGAATAAGCTGCTTCGTTTAGAGACAAAGCAATAATTCCAGCGAGGATGGCAGGAATAAGTTGACTGGTCTGGCCACTAAAGAAAATGATGTTAGTAAAAGGAATGCCAACGAAAAGGTTAGGGAAGATAATTCCTAGGTAACCCCAGAACACAATCTGCAACAGCAAAGGTGTTCCTCTAAAGAATTCAATGAAACCGGTGGCTAACCAACGCTGCAGAGGGTTCGCACTAAGTTTCATAATTGCAAGAATTGTTGCCAAAACTGTGGCAATAAACATACAAACCACGGTTACCCAGAGGGTGACAAACATACCTTCAAGGATTCTAGGATCCAACATGAACTGAACAACAATGCTGTGTTGGATAGATTTAGCTGAATAGACGGACCAGATAAAACCTAGAAGAAGTGCAGAGGCAACTCCACCGAAAACCCAACGCCAAGGGTGACGCAGCGGAACCGCAACAACGTCATCGCTGTTGAATTCTTCTTCTGCCATTACAACGCCCTAACCAAATCCTTACTGAAAATCCTATTGCCTAAGCGGACCCCATTAAACAGATAAACCCCGAGGATTCCCGGGGCTTAGCTGAGGTTACGGAACTGTGACTTATCGAACGATCACAGCAAGGATGTCGCGAGCTGAAAGAACAAGGTATTCTTTGCCATTCATCTTTAGCTCTGTGCCACCGTATTTAGAGAAGATAACTCGATCTCCAACAGCGATGTCTAGTGGAACACGGTTACCGTTGTCATCGATGCGGCCTGGACCAACAGCGATAACTTCAGCCTCCTGAGGCTTCTCTTTAGCGGTGTCTGGGATTACCAGACCCGAAGCGGTGACTTGCTCTGCCTCAACTGGCAGAACGACAATACGATCTTCAAGCGGCTTGATTGAAACCGACATGTTCAACCTCTTCTATGTCTTAGGTGGGAATATTCGTCTTTTGACGTGCTTCCATATTAGCACTCTCAACTCCTGAGTGCTAACCCCTATCCTGTTAGCGTTGAAGGGTGAACCGCCAAAGCTTCCTAAACCTGATTAGCCGTGAGGGCCTAGCCCTGCTGGAATCGGTTGGCGACCTTGAATCCAAAACCGATGTCCTCAAACTGGTCTCCGACCTGAGAAAACAAGGTCATGATCCAGATCTCGTTGGCGATGTTCTAACCCAGGTCAAACTAAGAAGAAAAGCCGAAGCTAAGTTTGGTGATTTTGCCAAAGGAATGATCTTCACCCAATCAGGCTTAGAGCAGGCTTCTAGATTGCAGGTGGCGGCTATCCATGCAGGCCGATTTAGAAATGCTGGACTAAAACATATAGCTGATTTAGGTTGCGGCATAGGTGCTGAAACCTTAGCTTTAGCCAGTCTTGATTTAACCGTTTCAGCATTTGAACTTGATGAAGTCACCGCTGCTGTTGCAACATATAACCTCGCTTCTTTTTCTAATGTGACCGTTGAACAAGAAGATGTAACAAAACTTGACTTGAGTAAATATGACGGTCTCTTTCTAGATCCAGCTAGAAGAGATGAACGTAAGCGTAAATTCGATCCCATTGATTTCACGCCTAACTACGACTTTGTTCTAGAAACAGCTAGAACTAAACCAACCATCGTGAAGCTAGGTCCAGGTATGGATCATGACCTGATTCCAGATGATGCCGAAGCTGTTTGGGTTTCGGTTGATGGTGAATTAGTGGAAGTTAGTTTGTATTTTGGAAAAGTGAGAAGAGCAGATGTTGCTAGAGCAGCATTACTTATTACTTCAACCGGCTTTCATGAACTAACCTCCCCTAACCGAGCAAGAACGGATGCTGAGTTAGGTGAACTAGGTGAATACATCTATGAACCGGATAACAGCATCATCAGATCACATCTAATTGGTGATTTGGCTAATGAACTTAATCTAAAACTTATTGCTCATGAGATTGCATATCTAACTGGAGATTCAGTTGATTCGTCTTGGCTAAAGAAATACAAACTTATCGACTCGCTGCCTTTTGATCGTAAGAAACTGAAGGCTTATCTAAAAGGACTAGATATAGGTCCACTTGAAATCAAAAAGCGTGGAGCTGATATCACACCTGAACAACTGCGCCGTGAACTAAACCTAAAGGGTTCAAAACCGGCAACCATCATTGTTACCCGAGTTCAAGATCAACACCGCGTGTTAGTGGTTGAACCCGTTAAACAATAAACCCCTCGATGTCAGCGAGGGGAATGAGGGGTTTATTGTTCTTACTTGACCGATACCCCTAGTTATTAGGCATCGGAGTTGCGGTTGGGGTTCCAAATGGTGGCACGAAACCGTGATCGTCAAAGTTATTCTGCGGGCCACGGAAATACATGTCATTATCTATTCTCATGCCATGACGAGATTCCAGGACAAGACTCAAGATTCCGAACAGGATGCCAAAAGCAATACCTGAATAACCTAGAACCAAACCAGCAATAGCTAGTCCTCGACCTGACTCTTTACTGTCTTTCAACTGAGCCAGTGAGATGTGACCGGTGATGATTGCTGAAACTGAGCCCAGCAGAGTTAGACCCGATGCTAGTGAAACAACAGCAAGGGTGTTTAGCTTTGTGAAATCGTATTTGTTGGACTCGGCCATCAAATCTCCTTTAGTTAGGTAGAACTTCTTATGTGTTTATTAGAGCAACTGAAACTGGGAGTCACCTGAATTAGAGATGTGTTTTGACTTGGAGTCTAGGACTGGACTTTAGTCACCTGAAGTGTTGAATTGGCACCAAAATCTAGCTTGCTTGGTAGTGCACCACTCATGATCAACTGGGCTCCCAGCACTGCAATCATCGCTCCGTTATCAGTGCATAGATCAAAAGGTGGAATTCTCAATTCAATACCTTCTTCAGCGCAACGTTTAGCTGCAATCTCACGGAGTCTTGCGTTAGCGGTAACACCACCACCGAGAAGCAACCTTGGAACATCGTGTTCTTTGCAAGCATTGATGGCTTTGGTAACCAAAACATCAACCACAGCTTCACGGAAGCTGGCTGCAACATCTGGAAGATTAACTTCTTCACCTTTATCTTCTAGAACTTCAACATGTCTTGCAACGGCAGTTTTCAATCCAGAGAAACTAAAGTCATAGCGATGCTCAGCCATGTCCTTAGGCAGTGATAAACCTCTTGGGAATCTAATTGCAGTTGGATTTCCCTCTTTAGCAACTCGATCTATTTGTGGTCCACCAGGATATGGCAAACCTAAAACTCTCGCCACCTTATCAAACGCTTCCCCAGCAGCATCATCAATAGTTTCACCTAGCAGTTGAACATCGGTTAGTAAATCTCTAACCAACAACAAAGAGGTGTGACCACCAGAAACCAAAAGTGCAATAGTCGGGGTTGCCACTTCTCCATTTGCAAGAATGTCAGCTGCAACATGTCCAACTAAGTGGTTAACCGCATAGATCGGTTTGCCGGTTGCAACCGATAGTGCTTTAGCTGCTGAAATACCAACCATCAGAGCACCAGCTAACCCAGGGCCATTGGTAACGGCAATGGCATCGATATCATCCAAAGCTATGTTGGCTTTGTTCAGTGCCTCATCTAATACTGGGGTTAGTGCTTCAAGGTGGGCTCTGGCAGCAACCTCAGGAACTACCCCACCGAAGATGGCATGCTGTTCCATCGAAGATGAGATCACATTTGCAAGGAGTTGATTGCCTCTGACAATACCGATACCGGTCTCATCACAGGAACTTTCAATTCCTAAAACAATAGGTTCTTTTGAGTTAATCGTGGTCTGCATCACAAAGGCATCAACGTTATCTGGTTGATAGTAGTTCTTTCTAATCCCGATCCGCTTAAAACCAAATAGCTTATAGAGCTTTTGGGCAACAGTGTTGTCTGCTCTAACTTCCAAGAAGATTTCGGTAGCACCGAGTTCCTTAGCTTTCGAGTTGAGGGTGTTCATCAACTCTCGGCCGTAGCCGCGTCCTCTAACCGAAGGTTGAGTGGCGATGGTTTGGATATCCGCCTGATTACTGCCCGGCAGTTTGCTCAAACCCGCGTAGCCAACGATTTTCTCCTCTTCTATGACAACAACATAGAAGGTGTGTGAAGCAACTAGTTCACTGTGCATTACTTCTTCTGACCAAGCATCATTAATAAAGCACTCGTGCTCGAGTGCCATGATTCCGGCTAGGTCTTTCTCGGTTGCCTCACGGATCAACATCAGCTACTCACCCGCTTCCCCTTGCCAGGAACAGCGTCTGGTTCACGAAGATAGATAGGGCTCACATCATAATTGGCCCCAAGCTCAGTGCTATTTTCGCTAAAGGCAATCTTGCCTAAGGCAGAAGCAGTGACTAGAAGTTCAGTTCTTTCAAGGGAATCAACATCAATGAAATCCTTGATGTTCTCCTCTTTGGTAACGCTTGGACCAACCACTCTGATAGGAAGACCATCTGCAATACCGCTATAGGCTGCCCAGAAAACTTCTTTCCTTCGAGCATCGGTTAGCACCAGTAGTGCTCCAGCTTCTGGATTCTGCTCATAGAAACTTAAGGCAATAGCATCCAAGGAACAAATACCAACCAACTCAGCATTAGCACCAAGTGCAAAAAACTTTGCTGCTGCTAAACCCACCCGAAGACCGGTGAACGGACCGGGGCCCATACCAACCACAACTCGATCTATTTGTGCTGAGCGAATAGCTGCTTTAGACAGAACATCACTCAGCGCTTGTCCGATTCGTTCAGCATGGGTCATGTTCTCGTCATAGTTCAACTCAGCTAGAACCACATCGTCTTTGAGAACTGCCACGGTGGTTCCCGCAGAAGTGTCGAGGGCTATCGAATACATCAGAAACTAACTCCGGTCCAACGTTCGCCAAAACCAGTAATGGTTAGCTTTCGTTCCTCGGTTTGCCCTGAACTGTCTCTCTCTATTTGAATTTCTAACCAGCTATCGGCAATATCTTCGGTTAGTCCTTTACCCCACTCAACTAAAACAATCGAACTGGCAAAAGGAATATCAAGATCATCAAGTTCATAGGCTGATGCTAAACGATAGGCATCCACGTGAACTAGCGGTGCACCGTTTCTCTGATGGGTTCTAGCAATAACAAAAGTTGGACTAGATACATTACCTTCGACTTCTAAGCCTCTACCAATACCTCTGGCCAAGGTAGTTTTACCTGCACCTAAAGGTCCAATTAGGAGAATCAGATCTCCGGCTTTGAACTCTTTGGCGATACGAAAACCTAATACATCCATCGCTTCTGCATCAGGAATAACTTGGTCTAACAATAGATTCAAGGCTTAGCCAATGTATTCACGGGTGAAGCGTCCACCCATACGAGTAACAATTTCATAGTTGATGGTCTCGCTAGCATCAGCTAAATCATCAGCGGTTAGATTCTCAGTGCCAAAAAGAATAACTTCATCGCCAGGTGTTACTGAAGCGTCGCCAACATCAACCACAAACTGATCCATTGCGATTCTGGACTGAATAACAAACTTTCTATCATTGATGATAACCTCTGCTTTGGTTGAAGCATTACGAGGTAAACCTTCGGCATAGCCAACCGGGACCAAAGCCAGGGTGGTTTCTCGCTCAGTTCTATAGAGATAGCCGTAGCTAACTCCTTCACCTGCTGGAACCCGCTTGGTCTGAACAACAGCGGCGGTTGCCTTCATGACTGGCTTCAAACCAAACTCTTTGGCTCGGTTATCGCTAAACGGCGATAGGCCATAGAGAGCAATCCCTAACCGAACCATGTCGTAGCGAGCCTGCGGGTAGCTTAGGGTTCCATCACTTGCGGTTAGGTGCTTGACCTCGAAAGATAAACCAAGGCTTTCAGCCTTAGCGATAGCCTCATCGAATTTAGCAATCTGAGCTAGATCCTCTTGAACACCTGTTGATGAAAGATGGGAGAAGATTCCACTAGATATAACCGTGCCTGCATCAACAGCACTCTTAACTTGAGAAAGCAGTGCATCAAGTTCGGTCAGCGTCACACCGTTTCTACCAAGACCGGTATCAACTTTGACATGAATCCGAGCAGCTTTGCCGGTTAGTTCACTTGCTTTTATGATTCGAAGCAATTGGTCACTGGATGAAACACCTAAATCAATGTCGTGTTTGACTGCAAAAACAAAATCATCTTTAGGATCAAGTATCCAGGCAAGAATTCTTGAAGTGATTCCTGCACTTCGAAGAGCTCTAGCTTCTTCGATATCTGCAACACCTAGAAAATCAATGCCCTCTTGTTCAAGACGTTTAGCAACCTCAAGCATGCCGTGACCGTAAGCATTAGCTTTAACCACACCTAGAACTTTCACTTCGCTATCTGAGTTGACCAGTTTTCTCATGGTGCTTAGATTGCCAGCAAGGTTCCCTAAATCAATAGTTAGTTTTCTCATCAAGCGCCTTCCGCAATCACAAAAGCCATGGCCATGCCACCGTCGTGACTAATTGAAAGATGCCAGGAATTAATTCCCATTGATTCTGCTCTTTCCTTAGTCGCACCACTTATTGCTAAATATGGTTTCCCTAAATCATCTTTAATAACTTCAACATCGTGCCAAGCTAAACCTTCAGAATTCCCGAGAGCCTTGATAACTGCTTCCTTAGCTGCCCAGATACCGGCCAAAGATTGGTGTTTAGCATCGCGTTCGTTCACTGAAAAGATTTTTTCAATAAGTTGCGGTGTCTCAATCAACTTATGTTCAAATCGGGTCAGATCGACCAGGTCAACTCCGACACCAACAATCATGATTACTCGACTGTCACCGATTTGGCTAGGTTACGAGGCTGGTCAACATCAAGACCCTTAGCTGAAGATAATTCCATCGCGAAGATTTGCAATGGGATAACCGAAAGGACTGGTGCAAGCATCTGCTGAACCTGAGGAATGAAGAATACTTCTTCAGCATGCTGGCTAACCTTCTGGTCACCCTCTTCGGCAATAGCAATAACCTTGGCACCTCGAGATCTGATCTCTTCAATGTTGCTGATTACCTTGGCATGCAATGAATCAGGGTCATTAGGGCTAGGAACAATAACGATTACCGGTTGTCCTGCCTCAATCAGTGCTATCGGGCCGTGCTTTAGTTCGCCAGCGGCAAAGCCTTCTGAGTGAATATAGGCAAGTTCTTTGAGCTTGAGTGCTCCTTCAAGCGCAATTGGGAATCCAACATTGCGGCCTAGGAACAATACGGTCTTAGCGTCTTTATAGCCCTTAGCTAAATCTCTAATGCCTTGAGTGTTCTCAAGCACTTCAGCAATCTGAGCTGGAAGCTTGAGCAGGTTTCTGCCAGTTTCTTGTAGCTCGCTTAGCGAACGAGTGTTACGAACTCGAGCAATATGCAACGCCAACAAATACATCGAAACAATCTGTGAAGTGAAAGCCTTGGTTGAAGCAACTGCAACCTCAGGTCCAGCATGGGTATAGAGAACAGCATCTGCTTCACGAGCAAGAGTTGCACCCTGAGTATTACAAATACTCAAAACTGTTGCCCCTGCTTCTTTGGCATAACGAGTTGCCATAAGAGTGTCCATGGTTTCACCGGACTGACTAACAGCAACTACTAGAGTGTTTGGAGTCAAAATTGGATCACGGTAGCGGAACTCGTGAGAGAGTTCAACGCTAACTGGAATTCGAGCCCAACTCTCAATCGCATACTTGCCAACTTCCGCAGCATAGGCAGCAGTTCCACAAGCAACCATAATGATGCGATCAACTTGAGGTAGCAGGGCGGTTAGTGAAGCAAGTTCTTCAAGAACAACTGTTCCATCACTACTAACTCTCGACATCAAAGTGTCAGCAACCGACTGCGGTTGATCTGCAATCTCTTTAGCCATGAAGCTTGGCCAGCCACCCTTGCTAGCAGCACTAGCATCCCAGTCGATGGTGAACTCTTCACGTTCAACCTTGTGACCGGCAAAGTTCTCAATTTCAACAGAATCTTTGCGAAGAATAACAATCTCGTCTTGACCAACAGAAATAGCTCGCTTGGTGTGCTCAACGAAAGCGGCAACATCTGATCCTAGGAAGTTCTCGCCGTCTCCAAGACCTATAACCAAAGGAGCATTTCTTCTAGCCGCTAGAACAACTCCAGGTTCATCCTCGTGCATGACCAGGATGGTGAAGGCTCCGTGAAGTCTTCGAACCACGGTTCTGAAAGCTTCGGTCAGATCCTGAGTTTTGTCGTATTCACGAGCAACCAGGTGGGCTGCAACCTCTGAATCGGTTTCGCTAGCAAAAGAAACTCCGGCTTCTAAAAGCTCGGCTTTCAGTTCCGAGAAGTTCTCAATAATTCCGTTGTGAATCAGGCTCAGCTTCTGAGTATTTCCGCCAAGGTGAGGATGCGCATTGCCATCGGTTGGAGCACCATGGGTTGCCCAACGGGTGTGACCGATACCGATATGTGAATCACCAAGTGGTGCTTTATCGATGTCTTCAACCAGGATTGAAAGCTTGCCGGCACGCTTACGAGTTTCTAGGTTTCCTGAGGTGTTGATGACAGATACGCCAGCGCTATCGTAACCACGATATTCAAGCCTTTTTAGGCCACCAAGCAGCACATCGACCGTTGATTTAGGTCCTACGTAGCCGACGATTCCACACATACCTCTAGTTTAAGGCAGAATGGGGTTGTGACCGCAGTCAATCACCCAATAGATGCCGAGGCGGTCAGCCCTTTCGTAGAGATTTCACGTTCAGATTGGGCAGAACTGGCTAAAACCAGTGAAACACCACTAACCGAAACAGAAATCGAAAAGATTCGTGGTTTAGGTGACTTTCTGGATCTTCAAGAAGTCTCAGATATCTATCTGCCGCTTTCCCAACTTTTGAATCTCTATGTTACGCAAACTCAAGAACTTCATGCTGTTACCAAAAGCTTTCTCGATAAATCTCCCAAGCGAACACCTTTCATCATCGGTGTCGCTGGATCGGTTGCGGTTGGCAAATCAACTGTTTCAAGACTTCTGATGGAACTGCTCTCCCGTTGGGAGACCACTCCTAAGGTTGCTCTAGTTACCACCGATGGTTTTCTCTATCCAAATGCTGTGTTGGAACACAAAGGTTTGATGGCTAGAAAAGGTTTCCCAGAATCCTATGACCGTCTTGCGCTAATCAAATTTGTTTCAGATATCAAATCTGGGAAAGAAAAAGTTGCTGCTCCGTTGTATTCACACCTGAGCTACGACATTGTCCCCGGTGAAGAAGTAATCGTGGAATCCCCTGACGTGGTCATCATTGAGGGTTTGAATGTTCTGCAACCACCTGCTCTAGGTCAAGATGTTGCCCTAAGCGACTACTTCGATTTCAAGATCTATGTTGATGCACCAACCGAAGAAATAGAGAACTGGTATCTGGCTAGATTCAAACAGTTACGTGATTCAGCCTTCCAAAACCCAGCTTCTTATTTTCACCGCTATTCCCAAATGGATGAAGCTAAAGCCATGGACAGAGCAATCGAAATCTGGAGAACCATCAATCTCCCTAACCTTCAAGAGAACATCATCTCAACCAAATCCAGAGCGACATTAGTTTTGCAAAAAGGAATAAAACACAGGGTTGAACGAGTACTACTTAGAAAAATCTAAATAGCTAAGTTCTTCTCAACCACGCGAGCAATACGGTCTGCCCATGAGTGTGCTGTTCCCTCATCGCTAGCCTCGACCATAACCCTAACCAGGTTCTCGGTTCCCGAAGCACGAAGTAAAACACGACCAGCATCGCCAAGCTCATGCTGCGCCTCCGCAACAATCTCCTGAAGTCCAGCATCTGTTTCAACTCTGGATTTATCAACGTTCTTGATGTTGATCAGCACCTGAGGATAGGTGGTCATCTGATTAGCCAACTCTTCAAGGCTCTTGCCAGTTCGGTTAACTTCGGCAGCAATCATTAGCCCAGTCAAAATACCATCACCGGTAGTTGCAAAACGACTAAAGATAATGTGGCCGGATTGTTCACCACCTAGGGTGTAACCACCTTCACGAATTTGCTCCAGAACATAGCGGTCACCAACTTTAGTTTCAATCATCTGGATTCCAGCTTCTTTCATCAAAAGACGAAGACCAAGATTACTCATCACAGTTGCAACCAAAGTATTACGAGCTAACTCCCCACGAGCTTTCAACGACAATGCCAGGATGGCCATCAGTTGATCACCATCAACTATTTGACCATTGTGATCAACTGCCAAGCATCTATCAGCATCGCCATCATGCGCAAAGCCCATGTGAGCACCGTGTTCCAAAACAGCTGATTGCAGAGCACTCATGTGAGTTGAACCATAGCCTGAATTGATGTTTAGCCCATCAGGATCATTACCAATCACGATTACTTGAGCACCGGAGTCAGCAAAGACCTGCGGTGAAATAGCTGAAGCTGCACCATGAGCACAGTCAATAACGATCTTCAAACCGGTTAGTGGATTAGGTATTGCACCTAACAGGTGCACCATGTATCTATCTTCAGCATCAGCAAATCTTTGAACTCGACCAACCCCGCCACCGATAGGGCTAAGTGCTGGGTGCTCCATAGCTGCTTCGATTTGGTCTTCTATTTCATCAGGAAGTTTGTGACCACCGGAAGCAAAGAACTTGATTCCATTATCTGGAGCTGGATTGTGTGAAGCAGAAATCATCACACCGAAATCAGCATCAATGTCTGCGGTTAGGAATGCGGTAGCTGGAGTTGGAATAACACCGGCATCAAAAACATCAACGCCTGAAGATGCTAAACCTGATGCAACCGCAGCGGATAAATATTCACCGGAGATACGAGGGTCTCTACCAATAACAGCTATAGGACGACGACCTTCATTGCGTGCTTTTTCGCCGAGGACGCTAGCAGCAGCTTGAGAAAGTTTTAGAGCGAGATCAACAGTGAGGTCGCGATTGGCAACTCCACGAACACCATCGGTTCCAAACAAGCGGGCCATGGTTTAAAGACTAACCGAGCATGTGCTCGAAGCGTATTAACGCTTAGAGAACTGCGAAGCCTTACGAGCCTTCTTAAGACCAGCCTTCTTACGCTCGATGACACGTGCGTCACGAGATAGGAAGCCTGCCTTCTTCAAAGCTGGACGGTTGTTGTCTCTGTCGATTTCGTTAAGTGCACGAGAGATACCTAGACGTAGAGCACCCGCTTGACCAGCAACTCCACCACCCTGGATACGTGCAGTAACGTCATAAGAATCTTGTAGACCTAGAACCTTGAAAGGATCGGTCACTAGTTGCTGGTGCAACTTGTTTGGGAAGTACTCTGCAAGTTCACGACCGTTGATCTTGATAACTCCGGTACCTGGCTTGATGCGAACACGTGCAACAGCTTCCTTACGACGACCTAGACCTGCACCTGGAACAGTTAGTGGTGCGCGAGACTTAGGAGCCTTAGCTTCTTTCGCAGCAGGAGTTTCGGTGGTGAAAGATGATGGCGCAGCTTCTACAGCTTCAGCGACTTTCTTAGTTGGCATTTTTCCTTCTTACCTAACGCGCTTACTGCGCTACCTGAGAGATTACGTATGTCTTTGGAGACTGAGCAACATGTGGGTGCTCGCTACCGCGATAGACCTTAAGCTTTGCAAGCTGATCGCGACCAAGAGTATTCTTAGGAAGCATTCCGCGGATCGCCTTCTCAACTGCCTTCTCTGGTGACTTCTCTAGAAGTTCAGCATAAGTAGTTGCAGTCAGACCACCTGGGTAACCAGAGTGACGGTATGCATTCTTCTTCTGCAACTTAGTTCCAGTAAGAGCAACCTTGTCTGCGTTGATGATAACCACGAAGTCACCGTTGTCCATGTGAGGAGCAAAGGTTGGCTTGTGCTTGCCACGCAAAAGAGCAGCAGCGGTTGCAGCTAGACGGCCAAGAACAACATCGGTGGCGTCGATAACTAGCCAGTCGTTCTGAAGCTCGTGAGCTTTAGGTGAATATGTACGCACGTTAAAATGCTTTCTGTTTCTTTACGGAGTGTTGATGAATAAATTCATCTATTTGCCTGAGAACAGGCACCAAGGGTCAAGTTTATCCCGAAAGCGCCTTGATATGCAACCCAAGGTTTTAGCCCAAAAGAGCTAATTATCATCCAAAGATCTGGTGTGCTGGGTGATTAGAACCTGCTTGCCATAATCCTTTTGAGCCGGATAACCAACCTCAATAAGGCTCAAACCCTCAGGAGTGACCACCTTGAATGGATGGGCCCTAGAACGCGATTTCAGGGCTTTTGCCACGTCTTTAGGGGTTGCCCGCCCTGCTCCCACCTTGATTAGCGCCCCAACAATAGATCTGACCATATTGTGGGCAAAAGCGTCAGCCATGAGTTCAATCTCAATAACGTTCCCTAAAGCCTTGTTCCTTTTGACCGTTATTTCCCTAAGTTCACGAATAGTGGTTGCCTTAGGCTTCGGTTTACTAAAAGCCGCAAAATCATGCAGCCCCAGGAACTCTTTGCTGGCTGCCTGCATAGCCTCAAGATCCAGTGGGTATTTCAGCCACAGGTTATAGCGAGCTCGAAGCGGGTTCCAGCCACTGACCGAATCAGCAATCGTATAGCGATAACGACGATGAGTAGCCGCATATCTTGCATGAAAATTAGCCGGAACTTCCGAAACTTTAATAACCCGAATATCAGGATCCAATAAAGCGTTCATTTTCAAACGCATGTCTGGATTACGACCTAAGCGCTTCAACTGAGCTGGGCTCAAATCAACGTGAACCACCTGATGTTCTGCATGAACCCCAGCATCAGTTCTTCCAGCAACCCGCAAACTAAAGTCCGTTTTCGAAGGGCCAAAGATCTTGTTCATCACAGCCACAACTTCACCGTGCACAGTTCGAAGACCAGGTTGTTTAGCCCAACCTGTGAAATCAGTTCCGTCGTAACTTAGATCAATCCGAAAACGAGTCAAGCCGTCAACCAATTGGTCAACGGCTTGAGTCATGAGCTTTTTAGATGTCGAGATTACTCGGCCTCGTCGGCCTTAGGAGCTTCTTCAGCCGCAGGTGCTTCTTCAGCAACTGCTTCTTCAGCAACAGGTGCCTCTTCAACAACTGGAGCTTCTTCAACTGCAGGAGTCTCTTCAACAACAACAGCTTCTTCAACTACTGGAGTCTCAGCAACAACTTCAGCAACTGGTGCTTCTTCAACGATGTTCTCGTCAACAACAGTTTCTGGTTCGGTGTGCTCAACAACTTCTTCAACAACAGCTGCAGATGCAGTTGCCTTGATTGCGTTGGTTAGCTTGGTCTTAGTTCTAGCCGGCTTAGCAACAACAGGCTCGAGAACAAGTTCGATTAGAGCCATAGGAGCGTTGTCGCCCTTACGGAAACCAAGCTTGGTGATTCTGGTGTATCCACCGTTACGGTCCTGAACTAGTGGCGCTACGTTAGTGAACAACTCGTGGACAACATTCTTGTCTGTGATGTCGGCCATAACCTGACGACGTGCGTGCAAGTCGCCGCGCTTAGCTAGAGTAACTAGCTTCTCGGCAACTGGCTGAACGCGCTTAGCCTTGGTCTCAGTTGTAGTAATAGCCTTGTGGGTCACAAGAGATGACGCCAAGTTGTTTAGCATCAAACGCTCGTGAGCTGGAGATCCTCCTAGACGAGGACCCTTCGTTGGGCGTGGCATGTGATTCTCCTCTTACTTTCTAAACCTTGGGCTTACGCCTGGTCGTCCTGGTTGAAACTTGAGCTGAAGTATGCAGCGTCGAATCCTGGAACTCCGTCACGGAAACGTAGGCCCATTGAAGTTAGCTTGTCGCGTACTTCGTCAACTGATTTAGATCCGAAGTTACGGATGTTCATCAACTGGTCTTCAGTTAGGTTGATTAGTTCGCTTACGGTGTTGATACCTTCACGCTTTAGGCAGTTGTATGAACGAACTGTTAGATCTAGTTCTTCAATAGGCTTTGCCAATGCTGGTGGAAGATCAACTGGAGCGCTAGAAACAGGAAGGTCAATACCTTCTGCGTTCTCATCTAGGGCAGCAGCTAGACCGAATAGGTTAACCAAAGTAATACCTGCAGAAGCGATAGCTTCGCGAGGAGAGATTGAACCCTTGGTCTCAACGTCAACAATTAGCTTGTCGAAGTTGGTGAACTCACCGGCACGAGTTGCCTCAACGCGGTAAGAAACCTTTAGAACTGGTGAATAGATTGAGTCAACCGGAATGATTCCGTTGTTAGCGTGATCTGGCTGACGGTTCTGTGCAGCAGTAACGTAACCACGTCCAGCTTCGATAGTTAGAGTCATGTCTAGGTTGCCCTTGTTGACGTGAGCGATAACTAGCTCTGGGTTGTGGATGGTAACGCGAGGGTCGGTAGAAATGTCTCCAGCCTTAACTTCGCCAACTCCACCCTTAAGGCGAACGATAACTGGCTCATCTGCATCCAAAGACACAACGATGTCTTTAACGTTCAAGATAAGTTCGGTAACATCTTCCTTCACACCATCGATAGGTGCGAATTCGTGTGAGATGCCTTCGATCTTGATGCTGGTAACAGCTGCACCAGGAATAGATGAAAGCAAGGTACGACGTAGAGAGTTACCTAGTGTGTAACCAAATCCAGGCTCTAGTGGATCTAGGGTGAAGCGAGCGCGGTTAGGGAAATTGTTGTCAACTTCTTCATGCAGAACTGGGATCTGTGCAATTAGCACGGTGGTTCCTTTCATTGAGACATCCACTATTTGATATCTCGTTTTTGGGGTTTGCTATTTAGTGGCCACTAAACAGCGCTATTAAGTTGTGAAAGCTGGTGTTGCAAAAACTATTAGAGGCGACGGCGCTTCGGTGGACGACATCCGTTGTGAGCCTGAGGGGTCACATCTGAAATCGAACCAACTTCAAGACCGGCAGCCTGAAGAGAACGAATAGCTGTTTCGCGACCAGAGCCTGGGCCCTTTACGAAAACATCTACCTTCTTCAAACCGTGCTCTTGAGCCTTACGAGCTGCTGCTTCCGCTGCCATCTGAGCTGCGAACGGGGTTGACTTACGTGAACCTTTGAAGCCAACATCACCAGATGATGACCATGAGATAACGGCACCGGTTGAGTCAGTGATTGACACGATGGTGTTGTTGAAAGTGCTCTTGATGTGAGCCTGACCGTTAACGACGTTTTTCTTTTCTTTACGACGAGGCTTGCGGGTTGTTGCCGCTGCCTTTGCCTTAGGTGCTGCCATGAGTTTTCTCCTAAATCCTTATACGAACGCGAGAGCCGGGGGCTACTTGCGTGCCGCCTTCTTCTTACCGGCTACAGTGCGCTTTGGACCCTTACGAGTACGAGCGTTAGTCTTGGTGCGCTGACCACGAACAGGTAGTCCCTTACGGTGACGAATACCTTCGTATGAACCGATCTCAACCTTGCGGCGGATATCAGCTGCAACATCACGGCGAAGATCACCTTCGACCTTGTAGTTACCTTCGATGTAATCACGAAGAGCAACCAACTGGTCGTCTGAAAGATCTTTAACGCGAGTGTTCTTGTCGATTTGGGTATCGGTCAAAACTTTCACACTGCGTGTGCGACCGATTCCATAGATATAAGTTAGGGCGATTTCAACTCGCTTGTCGCGAGGAATATCGACTCCGGCAATACGTGCCATTGGGATTTCTCCTGATGTTTAGAAGGTCTGCAACAGTGTTATCTCAAATATTTATTTGAGCTCTCGCCTTCTCGAGAGGTGCCAGATTAAAAATCTTGAACACTGCTTTGGTTTTTTATTTAGTTATAGGTGTTGCAAAAGCTCTGTGATTAGCCCTGACGCTGTTTGTGACGAGGGTTCTCACAGATGACCATCACGCGACCGTGACGACGAATGACTTTGCACTTGTCACAAATCTTCTTGACGCTTGGGTTAACCTTCATGTCTACTTTTTCTGCTCGTGGTTTTTATTCAAAACCGTTTTTATTTGTAGCGATAAATGATGCGCCCACGATTTAGGTCGTAGGTGCTGAGCTCAACAATCACGCGATCTCCTGGCAGAATGCGAATGTAGTGCTGACGCATCTTTCCTGAAATGTGCGCTAAGACCTTGTGCCCGTTAGTCAACTCAACTCTGAACATCGCGTTCGGAAGAGCTTCGTCAACTGTGCCTTCGATCTCGATGACGCCGTCTTTGTTGGCCATATACTCACTTATCTTTTTGCTTTTTTAGTCCCCTAAACACGCGAAAAAACCACACTTAAATATGGGATTTGCGTGCCAAGACACCAAGAGTCAATCTTAGAACAATTTGGCTTTATATGCTAGTTAAGATTTCACCGGAACTGGGGTAATTCCATAGGGAGCCAGCCCCGCTACCCCGCCATCTTCGGCAGTTAGCACCCAAATGCCCCCAGAATGACGGGCAACCGTATGCTCCCAATGGCTCGAATCTGACCCATCTTTACTAGAAACCGTCCATTCATCAGCCAAAATCTTCACTGCCTGGCTACCAGCGGTAATCATAGGCTCAATGGCTATAACCAGCCCATTTTCAACAACCGGACCCAAATCTCTGGTCTGATAGTTGAAAACAGCTGGATCTTCATGCATAGAACGACCAACCCCGTGCCCGATATAGTCCTGCAGGATGCCAAAAGGCCCCTTTGCTCTAATCGCCTTCTCAACTGCTCGGCCAACCTCATTCAAACGAGTGGCATTAGCAAAAGCAGCGATTCCTGCCCAAAGTGAACCTTCGCAGGCATCACTGAGAGCTTGCCTTTTAGCCATAACCTCTGGGTCTCCCCCAGGAACAACAAAACTGAAAGCCGAATCACCATTCCAGCCAGCCGGAGTGATAGCACCGCAGTCAATCGAGATGATGTCTCCCGGAGCCAAAATACGATCTTGGGAAGGAATACCGTGAACTACTTCTTCATTGATTGAGGCGCATATTGTGTGGTGATAGCCCGCCACTAATTTGAAGTTACTTGCAGCACCAAAAGACTTAATAGTGGTTTCTGCAATTTCATCTAATTCAAGAGTTGAAATGCCAGGTTTGATTGCGTCTTTGACTGCTTTTAGTGCGGCTGCTGTTATCAGGCCTGCTTCACGCATAAGCAGAATCTCTGAATCTGATTTATGCGAAATACGTTCGCGTGCCATTAGCTAGCCGGGCTTAGTCCGAGCTTAGTTAGAGCATTGAGAATTCTCTCTGTAACATCAGCTACCTGACCCAAACCATCAATCTCGATAACCATGTTTCTCGATGAATAGATTTCAATCAAAGGCGCTGTCTGCTCTTGGTAAACATTTTGACGATGACGAATAACTTCTTCAGTATCATCTGCACGATTCTGTTCCTGTGCTCTATTCAACAATCTCTTAACAAGTTCGTTGGTATCCGCTTTGAGTAAAACAACTGCATCAAGTTTCTGACTGTTTGATTGCAAAATGTCATCGAGTTCTAAAACCTGATCACGAGTTCTTGGATAGCCATCAAGTAGGAAACCACTCTGAGCATCAGCCTGACCTAGACGATCACGAACTAGATCGTTGGTAACAGAATCAGGAACATACTCGCCTTTATCCATGAAAGATTTAGCTAGTAAACCTAGTTCGGTTTCCTGCTTAACGTTGGCTCTAAAGATATCTCCTGTTGAAATAGCAGGGATACCGTAAGCCTGAGCAAGTAGTGCAGCTTGAGTTCCCTTGCCGGCACCAGGAGGACCGATCAAGAGAAAGCGGCTCACTTCAGCAGGCCTTCGTAGTTTCGTTGCTGCATCTGAGCTGAGATCTGCTTCACAGTCTCAAGACCTACACCAACGATAATCAAGATCGAGGTTCCACCGAACGGGAAGTTCTGGTTAGCGTTCAAAAGGTTCAAAGCTAGCAGCGGAATCAAAGCAACCAGACCTAGATACAGTGCACCTGGCAGGGTGATTCTGCTTAGAACATACTCAAGGTATTCAGTGGTTGGCTTACCGGCACGGATACCAGGAATAAAGCCACCATACTGCTTCATGTTCTCTGAAACTTCTTCAGGGTTGAAGGTAATTGAAACGTAGAAGTATGTGAAAGCAATGATCAATAAGAAATACATAAGCATGTATAGCGGGTGATCACCCTTGGTTAGGTTGTTGTTGATCCAGATAACCCAGTCAGCGATCTTTCCGCTCTTGTCTGGACCATTGAACTGAGCAATAAGACCAGGAAGATATAGAAGGCTTGACGCGAAGATAACTGGAACCACACCGGCCATGTTCACCTTGATTGGAAGATAGGTGGCTTGACCACCGTAAGTTCTCTTACCAACCATGCGCTTTGCATACTGAACTGGAATTCTTCGCTGAGACTGCTCAACCAAGATAACCAAAAGAATAATTACTACACCAACCAGGATTACACCTAGCAGAGTTTGAACACCCTTGGTCTGTGCGATAGCACCAAGGCTTGAAGGGAAACGAGCTGCGATAGATGTAAAGATCAACAAAGACATACCGTTACCGATACCGTGCTCTGTTACCAACTCAGCCAACCACATGATCATTCCAGTACCAGCTGTCATTGTGATAACCATCAATGAGATAGCCCACCATGAGTTGTCACTGAAAACGCTGCTAGCACAGTTAGAACCAAACAGTGCACCCTGTCTTGCAACAGCAATCAAAGTTGTTGACTGCAAAAGACCTAGACCGATGGTTAGGTAACGGGTGTACTGGGTTAGCTTTGCCTGACCTGCTTGACCTTCTTTATAAAGAGTTTCGAAGCGAGGAATAACAACACGAAGCAACTGAGTAATGATCGATGCCGTGATGTAAGGCATGATACCTAGAGCAAAGATCGAAAGCTGAAGCAAAGCACCACCGGAGAACAGGTTCACCAGTTCGTAGATGCCCGAAGTGCTAGTTGAGCCATTGTTCAAACAGGTCTGAACGTTAGCAAAGTTCACAAACGGGGCTGGGATGAATGATCCCAAACGATAGATGGCAACAATAGCTAGTGTGAACAAAAGCTTGTTACGCAAATCTGGCGTGGTGAAAGCACGTTTGATTGCACTAAACATTACTTTGCCTCCTGTGGCTTAGGTTCTGCTTGTTACTCGGTTACTGATCCGCCGGCTGCAAGAATCTTAGCCTTGGCAGACTCAGACACTTTGTCAACCTTGACGTCAAGTTTAACGGTTGTCTCGCCCTGGCCAAGAACCTTGACCTTCTCATTCTTGCGAACTGCACCCTTAGCAACCAAAGCTGCAATGGTAACTTCGCCACCCTGAGGGAAAAGCTCAACTAGAGTCTCAATGTTTACAACCTGGTACTCAACTCTGAATGGGTTCTTGAAACCACGAAGCTTAGGTGTACGCATTACTAGACGAACACCACCACCTTCGAAACCTGGACGAACCTGGTAACGAGCCTTAGTACCCTTGGTACCACGACCTGAGGTCTTACCCTTAGAACCCTCACCACGACCGAAACGAATACGGTCTTTCTTGGCTCCAGGAGCTGGACGTAGGTGGTGCAACTTTAGAAGATTGCTCTTCTCCTGAGGTGCAACAGTCTTCTTAGCCACAGTCTTTTCAGCTGCAGTCTTCTTTTCTTCTGCCATTAGTTGATCTCCTCAACCTTAACTAGGTGTGCAACTGCACGAACTAGCCCACGCAAAACTAGGCTATCTTCCTTGACAACGATGTCGCCAATTCTCTTTAGACCAAGTGTGCGAAGGGAATCGCGCTGACGTTGGCTGTTACCAACACCACTTTTAACTTGAGTTACTTTCAAACGAGCTGCCATGATTAGGCACCTGCCTTAGCTGCTTCTTTGGCTGCGGCTTGAGCACGAAGTAGACCCTTAGGTGCAACTTCTTCAAGCGTTAGACCACGACGAGCTGCAACTGCTGAAGGCTCTTCAAGCTGCTTCAACGCTGCTACTGTCGCATGGACAATGTTGATTGTGTTGGCTGATCCCAATGACTTTGAAAGTACATCGTTCACACCAGCACACTCAAGAACAGCACGAACTGGACCACCGGCGATAACACCGGTACCCGCTGCTGCTGGACGAAGCAAAACAACACCTGCTGCTGCTTCACCCTGAACTGGGTGAGGGATAGTTCCACCGATTCTAGGAACGCGGAAGAAAGACTTCTTAGCTTCTTCAACACCCTTAGCGATAGCGGCTGGAACTTCCTTAGCCTTACCGTAACCGACGCCAACCATACCGTTACCGTCACCAACAACAACTAGTGCTGTGAATGAGAAACGACGACCACCCTGGACCACCTTAGAAACACGGTTGATAGCAACAACGCGCTCCAAGAAAGGACTCTTGGTGTCTTCACGGTCACGACGCTCACCGCGAGGTGCACGCTCACGAGAACCACGACGAGCATCGCGCTCGTTAGTCTCGGTAGCTACGGCAGTCGCAGCTGCAACATTTTCAGTTGACTCAGTAGACAACTCTTGCTCCTTGTTTTCGTTACTCACAGAACCAAACCACCTTCACGTGCACCATCGGCGATAGCTGCAACACGACCTGCATACTTGTTACCACCGCGGTCGAATACGACCTCAGAGATACCAGCAGCCTTCGCGCGCTCTGCAAGAAGCAGACCAACAGCCTTAGATTTAGCTGACTTGTCGTCAGATGACTTACGTAGATCCGCTTCCATGGTTGAAGCTGAAACTAGAGTGTGACCCTTCGCATCGTCAACGATCTGAACGAATACGTGACGAGCTGAACGAGTTACCACTAGACGAGGACGGGCTGCGCTACCTTCAATCTTCTTGCGAAGACGTAGGTGGCGACGACCACGTGCGGCTGATTTGCTCCTACCGCGAGTCTTTGGAGTTAGTCCCATGATTACTTACCTGACTTTCCGGCCTTGCGACGAACAACTTCGCCGGCGTAACGGACACCCTTGCCCTTGTAAGGCTCTGGCTTGCGTAGCTTACGTAGGTTAGCTGCAACCTCACCAACAGCCTGCTTGTCGATACCGACAACAGTGATCTTGGTGTTTCCTTCAACCTGGAATGAGATTCCAACTGGAGGCTCAACCACGATTGGGTGAGAGTAACCAAGGGCGAACTCTAGAGCTGAACCCTTAGCTGTTACACGGTAACCAGTACCAACGATTTCTAGACCCTTACTAAAACCTTTAGTAACGCCCTCGATGTTGTTAGCAATAAGTGTTCTGGTTAGACCGTGAAGTGAACGAGAATCTCTCTCGTCATCTGGACGGGCAACCAAAATAGTGTTGTCTTCAATAACAACAGTGATAGGTGAAGGAACAACGTGAGACAAGGTTCCCTTAGGACCCTTCACATCGATGTTTGCACCATCAATCTTTACTTCGACTCCAGCAGGAATCGCAATCGGCATTTTTCCAATACGTGACATCGTCGATTACCAAACGTAGGCGATAACTTCTCCGCCTACTCCCTTCTTGGATGCTTGACGGTCAGTTAGAAGACCTGAAGATGTGGACAAGATTGCGATACCCAAACCACCAAGAACACGAGGGATCTCGGTTGACTTTGCGTAAACACGCAAACCAGGCTTAGAAACACGCTTGATACCTGAGATTGAACGCTCACGGTTAGGGCCATACTTTAGTTCAACGTTTAGAGTCTTACCGACCTCTGCGTCAACAACCTTAACTGATGCGATGTAACCTTCAGACTTTAGAATCTCTGCGATGTTTGCCTTTAGCTTGCTGTAAGGCAGGCTGATCTCCTCGTGGAACGCTGAGTTGGCATTGCGCAGCCGGGTCAGGAAGTCTGCTACCGGGTCTGTCATTGTCATTTGTTATTTATTCCTTTTCTTGTCGGTTTCTGAAAGCTTTTCGAGCCAACAGACCTATCCAATTAGTTAGTTGTCATCTTTCGACTTGAAAGGGAAACCTAGAGCTACCAAAAGTGCTCTACCTTCGTCGTCGTTAGAAGCTGTGGTTACCAAGGTGATGTCCATACCGCGTGGGCGGTCGATGCCATCCTGGTTGATTTCGTGGAACATAGTCTGCTCGTTCAAACCGAAGGTGTAGTTACCCTTGCCATCGAACTGCTTGTCTGAAAGACCACGGAAGTCACGGATACGTGGAAGTGATAGAGCCAAAAGACGGTCTAGGAATTCCCACATTCTGTCGCCACGCAAAGTTACGTGAGCACCAATAGGTTGGCCTTCACGAAGCTTAAACTGAGCGATTGACTTACGAGCTAGGTTAACCTGAGGCTTCTGACCTGTGATAGCAGTCAGGTCCTTGATAGCGAACTCGATAAGCTTTCCATCTTTAGCAGCGTCACCAACACCCATGTTGACCACAATCTTGGTCAAACCAGGTACCTGGTGAACGTTCTTGAAGCCAAACTTGGTTAGCAGTTCAGGCTTGATCTCGCTCTTGTATTTAGCCTTTAGACGAGGCTCAATTTTTACGTCAGCCATTAGATTTCCTTACCTGACTTCTTAGCAATACGAGTACGAACAGTCTTCGTCTTGCCATTCTTGGTTACAGTCTCAACCTTGCTCCCTAGACGTGTTGCAGTCTTGGTGCTTGGGTCAACTAGAGCAACGTTAGAGATGTGGATCGGAGCTGGCTCAGTAACTAGGCCACCATCCTTCACACCGCGAGCGTTCTCAACGATACGAACGTGCTTGGTCACCAAGTTAAGACCCTCAACGATTACGCGGTTGGTCTTCTTGTCGAAAGACAAAACAGTTCCAGTCTTACCCTTGTCGCCACCACGAGCAGCTGATGCTCCAGTGATAACAACTACGGTGTCACCTTTTTTGATGCTAGCCATGATTAGATAACCTCCGGTGCTAACGAAATGATCTTCATGAACTTCTTATCGCGAAGCTCACGACCAACTGGACCGAAAATACGGGTTCCCTGAGGCTCACCGTCTTTCTTGATAATCACAGCTGCGTTCTCATCGAACTTGATGTATGAACCGTCTGGACGACGGACTTCCTTCTTGGTGCGAACGATAACTGCCTTTACGACGTCACCCTTCTTTACGCTGCCGCCAGGAATTGCATCCTTAACTGAAGCAACGATAACGTCACCCAAGCTTGCGTAGCGACGACCAGAACCACCGAGAATACGGATAGCTAGAAGTTCTTTAGCGCCGGTGTTGTCGGCAACCTTCATTCTTGATTCTTGCTGAAGCATTCTTCTCTCCTACTACTTAGCCTTCTCGACTACCTCAACCAAGCGCCAGCGCTTAGTTGCAGATAGTGGTCTGGTCTCGTGGATAAGAACTAGATCGCCGATACCAGCGCTGTTGTTCTCATCGTGAGCCTTGATCTTTGTGCTGCGGCGAATAACCTTGCCGTATAGAGGGTGCTTAACGCGATCCTCAACTTCAACAACGATGGTCTTATCCATCTTGTCGCTGACAACGTAGCCACGACGGGTCTTGCGATCTCCGCGGTCTAGTGTGTTTTCAACATCAGCCATGATTATGCCTCCTCAGTTTCGGCAGCTGCTTCAGTTGCCTTAGATTTGCTTGCAGCCTTCTTGACCGGAGCCGCTGCAACAACCGCACGAATACCTAGTTCACGCTCACGAAGAACGGTGTAGATACGAGCGATGTCACGCTTAACAGCCTTGATACGACCGTGGCTTTCAAGCTGACCGGTAGCTGACTGGAAGCGTAGGTTGAACAACTCTTCCTTAGCCTTCTTCAGCTCTTCGACCAAAATTGAATCCTCAATTGCGTCTAGAGACTCTGGGGTTAGGTTCTTTGAACCGATCATTATGCGTCACCTTCTTCACGCTTGATAATGCGAGCCTTAAGCGGAAGCTTGTGAATCGCACGAGTCATAGCTTCACGAGCTACTTCCTCAGAAACACCAGACAGTTCGAAAAGAACACGGCCTGGCTTGACGTTCGCTACCCACCACTCAGGTGAACCCTTACCGGAACCCATACGAGTTTCAGCAGGCTTCTTAGTTAGCGGGCGGTCAGGGAAGATGTTAATCCAAACCTTTCCACCACGCTTGATGTGACGAGTCATAGCAATACGTGCAGCTTCGATTTGACGGTTGGTGACGTATGCGGGAGTTAGAGCCTGAACACCCCACTCACCGAAAGAAACCTTAGTACCACCAGTTGCAGCACCACTACGCTTTGGGTGGTGTTGCTTACGGTGCTTAACTTTGCGTGGAATCAACATGTTTATGCCTCAACCTTCTCAGCGTCCTTTGGACGACGACCGCCACGGCCTTCGCGCTCAGAACGAACTGGCTTAGCGTTAGCCTGCTCACGTGCTAACTCTTTGTTTGTGATGTCACCCTTGTAGATCCAAACCTTCACACCGATACGACCGAAAGTGGTCTTAGCTTCATAGAAGCCATAGTCGATGTTGGCACGAAGAGTGTGTAGTGGAACACGTCCCTGGCGGTAGAACTCTGAGCGGCTCATTTCTGCTCCACCTAGACGACCTGAACACTGAACACGGATACCCTTAGCACCCTGACGCTCAGCACCCTGCATACCCTTACGCATTGCACGACGGAAAGCAACACGAGCTGCTAGCTGTT
>Ga0114963_10000375_pt1 | contig 29795 bp, 28 predicted proteins | sample C_131016_EF_Meta_FD_87019 | JGI IMG/M metagenome (GOLD analysis project Ga0114963, IMG submission 87019) | Freshwater microbial communities from Lake Croche, Canada to study carbon cycling - C_131016_EF_MetaG | ecosystem: Environmental > Aquatic > Freshwater > Lake | place: Lake Croche, Canada... | reverse complement strand
TAGCTCCCCCCGGTCGCGTGCCAGCAGGGCCAGTCCCGCAGCGAGGCCGGCCCCTGCGCTGGCGCCACCGACGCCAATGCGTTGCGGGTCGATTTGCAGCCGGTCGGCGTTTGCGTGAACCCAGCGCAGACCGGCGTAGCAGTCTTCGAGCGGTACCGGGTACTGGGCTTCCGGGGCTAAGCGATACTCGACCGAGACGCCAACGAAATCCAGTTGCGAGCACCAACGATCAAAGCGTGGATCGTCTCCGACGTTGCGGCCAAGGACCAAGCCGCCGCCGTGCATCCAGTAGAGGCAGGGGAGTGGGCCGCTAGCGCGCTTTGGGCGATGGACACGCACAGTTACCGGTGGGCGTTCGGGCACCGCGTAGTCGCAACGATCGACCGCATCCGAGAGCGACGGCATCGGTACCGAACGCATCCGCTCGCGAACGGTCGGCAACTGCGCATCGTTGAGTTCCCCGAGGCGTAAATCAAGCGCCTGAAGCGCCTCGGCAACTTCGGCGTCGATTAAGGATTGAGTATCAAGTGGCGGCGAAGGCGCGCCAGACGCTTCAAAGTTATGCATCGGAGAATCAACTCAGCCTGTTTGTTCATCGACCTTTGAAGACGGGCTTGCGGCGTTCGTTGAACGCTGCAATGCCCTCGCGGCGGTCTTCGGTCTGGATCAGGTGGTTGTAAGCCTCGACTTCAAATCGAAAGGCCGTGCGCAAGTCCATTTCGCGACCGTAGCGCACCGCTTTCTTGATTTGTCGAACGCTCAAAGGGGCGTTGTCGGCGATGCGCTGGGCAACCGTTACCGCCTGTTGGACAGCGGCCTCGGGTTCACAGAGTTCGTTGACCAGACCCCAGGCAAGGGCTTTCTCGGCGTCGATGGGGCTGCCGGTGAGCAAAATCTGACGCGCGCGTCGATCGCCGATCGCCCGCGGCAAGTTTTGCGTTCCGCCCAGGCCCGGCATGATGCCGAGCGTGACCTCGGTGAGCGCAAAGCGCGCAGCGCGCGAGGCGAACATGAAGTCACAGCCGAGCGCCAACTCGAATCCGCCGGCGTAGGCGTGCCCGTTAACCGCTGCGATCACCGGGATCGGGAGCTCGGTGAGGGCAGCGCCCATACGCTCAAAAAGTTCATGCTGGCGCTGCCACGTATGGACGCTCATACCGTGGCGCTCTTTCAAGTCGGCACCGGCGCAAAAAACCTGTGCTCCCGCGCCCGTGAGGACAACGCAGCGCAGGCCGTGGTCGGCCTCCGTCAGATGGGTCCAGACATCGAGCAGGTCCTGGCCCATCTGAGTGTTGATCGCATTGGCGACTTCGGGCCGGTTGAGCGTGACAAGTGCCACGACGTCGCCCCGGCTTTCGACCTTAAGGGTCGCAAAGGGACCCAGCCCTGCCAGGGGCGCCATCGATTCCTTAGTCGGCATAGATTCCCGCTTTTTGAATCACCGGACCCCATTTTGCGATTTCGGCTTCGAGATGGGTCTTGAGCCCCTGCGGGGTGATTTTGTCAGCGGGCGGGATGTCGGAACTGAGTTCCACCATGCGCTGGCGAATGCCGGGGTCGGCCAGCGCTTCACGCAGCGCGAGATTGATTTTTTCGGTGACCTCGCGCGGGGTCGAACGCGGCGCGTACAGTCCGTGCCACACCTTCACCTCGAACCCTTTGAGGCCTTGTTCGTCTAGCGTGGGTATGTTGGGCAGGGCACCCAGGCGCTTGAGCGTCGTCACGCCATACACTTTGACGCGGGCATCACGAATCATCGGCACCGTTTGCGTGGTCTGATCGCAAAGCAGGTCGACTTGCCCCCCGATCAGGTCCGTCATCGCCGGGCCGGTGCCCTTGTAGGGGACCGTGGTCAGGTCGACCCCAATGGTGCTCATGAACAGCATGCCGCAGAGGTGAGACACCGCGCCCAAGCCTGCGTTCGCCAAGGTGACCTTGTCTTTGTTGGTGCGGACGTAGGCGATCAACTCGTTGAGGTTGTTGGGCGGAAGATCTTTGCGTGCCAGCAAAGTCATCGGAACGTCGAGCACCTGACCGATGAATTCAAAATCCTTCATCGGGTCGAAGCCCAATTTTCGGTACAGCGCGGGCGCAGTCGCCATGCCCATGTGATGCAAGTAAATCGTATGGCCATCCGGCGCCGACTTGACAATACGTTGCGAGGCGATCGTTCCGCCGGCGCCAACTGTGTTCTCAACGACAACGGGTTGGCCGAGGCTTTTTGCCATCGGCACCGCGAGCATGCGAGCAACAACGTCGGTCGGGCCACCGGCAGCGAACGGAACCACCATGACCACGGGGCGGCTTGGAAACGACGGTGCTTGCGCACTCGCCGATAGGGTGGTGAGCAGTAGCGCTAGCCCCGCCGCGAGCCCAGTCAAGGCTTGCACTGCCTGGCGGCGGCGTTGGCGAACGAAGCTCAGGAATCCCGAGGGGCGACGATTCATTAGGGTCTCCTCACAGTAGCTGGGAAATTTCGATTAGATTTTGGTCCGGGTCCCGAACATAAACCGAGAGGATCTTGCCGATCGCTCCGGTCCGCTGAACGGGCCCTTCGACGATCGGTACTTCAAACTGCGCAAGCCTTACGAGTACTTCATCGATTGAGACCGCAGCGATGAAACAAAGGTCGAGTGCACCGGGTGTGGGATGCAAGGCTTTGGGTTCGAACTCGCGGCCGCGCAGATGCAAATTGATTTTCTGGTTGCCAAACCGAAACGCGCGACGTTCAACCGGAGGATCACCGCCCACAAACGACTCGAGTTGCATTCCCAAAATCTTGGTATAAAAGCCGACACAGGCTTCTTCGTGCGCGGTGGTCAGCACGAGGTGGTCTAAATGATCAATCACAAGCGCTCCTTGGGCGCGCCACCCGCGTGGTTGCGCTGCCGTCACCGATCACCGTAAGCGATGACTGTTTGCGCCGTAACTAGCAATTTCCACTATGCCGGACTTTCCAAGACCCGACGCCTTTCAGGAACTGCGCGACGCCGTGCGTGCCTTGTGCGCTCAATTCGATTCTGCCTATTGGCAGGAGGTTGATGAAGCCCGCGGCTACCCGGAAGCGTTTGTTGCGGCGCTTACCAACGCCGGATGGTTGGCTGCCTTAATTCCGGCTGACTATGGCGGTTCAGGCCTGGGCCTTGCCGAGGCATCGGTGATCATGGAAGAGATCAACGCCTGCGGAGGCAACGCGGGCGCTTGCCACGGCCAGATGTACAACATGGGCACCCTACTGCGCCACGGATCGGAGGGGCAAAAGCGTTATTACCTGCCCAAAATTGCAAGCGGCGAGTGGCGTTTGCAATCGATGGCCGTCACCGAGCCCACCACCGGTACCGACACCACCAAGATCAAGACGACCGCCGTCCGCGCCGGTGACCATTACGTGGTCAATGGTCAAAAAGTCTGGATTTCGCGCATTCAGCATTCCGATCTGATGATTCTGCTCGCACGAACGACGCCGCTCGATCAAGTGGTCAGAAAGTCCGAGGGGATGTCGATTTTCCTGGTCGACCTACACCAGGCAATCGGCAACGGCATGACGATCGTGCCGATCCGAAACATGGTGAATCACGAGACCAACGAAGTGTTCTTCGACAACCTCAGAATCCCGGTGGAAAATCGAATCGGCGAGGAGGGCATGGGATTTCGCTACATCCTGGATGGCCTCAATGCCGAGCGTATTTTGATTGGCGCTGAGTGTATTGGCGATGCCTATTGGTTTATCAACAAGGCGCGTGACTACGCGCGGTCACGCATCGTGTTTGATCGCCCAATTGGCCAGAACCAGGGCGTACAGTTTCCGCTCGCGGAGAGTTACATCGAAACGGAAGCTGCGAATCTCATGCGGTTTCGAGCGTGTTCGCTGTTTGACCAGAACCTGCCTTGCGGTCCGGAAGCGAATATGACGAAGTACCTTGCTGCCAAAGCATCCTGGGAGGCCGCGAACGTCTGCTTACAGACGCATGGCGGTTTTGGTTTTGCAGCCGAGTACGACGTTGAGCGCAAGTTTCGTGAGACCCGTCTTTACCAGGTGGCACCGATTTCGACCAACCTGATTTTTTCTTACGTGGCCGAGCATGTGCTCGGCCTGCCGCGTTCGTTTTAGCCCGATCGCGAAGCGCCCGCGGGCGCTTCGGCGGATTGCGGCTTGGCGGGCCGAGGAGCGGCGTTTAGCCGTGAAATTGAACGATGGTTTTCGTGGTCGTCATTTCCTCGAGCGCCAAGAAACCTTTCTCCCGGCCATGGCCGCTGCGTTTGGTGCCGCCAAAGGGTAGCTCGACACCGCCCCCGGCGCCGTAGCAATTGATGAAGAACTGACCTGCGCGAACCGCCTTGGCGACGCGCATCTGGCGCGCCCCGCTCTCGGTCCACACGGCGGCCAGCAGACCGTAAGGCGTTCCATTCGCGAGCGCGATCGCGTCTGCTTCATCGGTGAAGGGGAACGCCGCCAGAACCGGGCCAAACACTTCTTCTTGCGCCAATTGCGCGTCACGGGCCACGGGTGCAAAAAAGGTTGGGGTTGCGTAGTAACCGCCAGCGGGTACGCCGGGGTCAATGCGCCCCTGCGCAACCACCTCGGTTCCGTTGGCTTTAGCGGTTTCGAGAAAACGATTGACACGCGCCAGCTGCGACGCATTCATCAGTGGTCCGCAGTCGAGGTCCATCGCGGGGGTGCCTACGCGCACCTGGGCATAAAGCGCAGCCACTTTTTCAACGACGCGCTCATAAACCGAGGCCTGCACCAGCAAGCGACTACCCGCCGTACAGGTCTGTCCAGCGTTTTGCACAATCGCACGCACGAGAATCGGCGCTGCCCGATCGAGATCGGCGTCGTCAAAAATAATCTGGGGCGACTTGCCGCCCAATTCGAGCACGCACTTGACTGCATTTTTCGCCGCCGCCTGTTGCACCAGCGTGCCCACCTCGTTCGAGCCCGTAAAGGAAATGAAGTCGATGCCCGGATGCGCGGCGAGCGCCGCACCCGCCTCCTCGCCGAGCCCCGTGACAACGTTAATCGAGCCGGCTGGGAAACCCACCTCAACGCTGAGCTCGGCCAGTCGAAGCGCGGACAGGCTGGTGTCTTCAGCGGGCTTGAGTACCACGGCGTTACCAGCCGCCAGAGCCGGCGCGATGGTGCGGCCCATCATCTGCGCCGGGTAGTTCCACGGCACGATATGGGCGGTAACGCCCAGCGGTTCACGCACCATGCAGACGTGATGACCGGCCAAGAACGGGATGACCTCCCCGTGCAACTTGTCGGCAGCGCCGGCATAGAACTCAAAGTAGCGCGCCATCACGGTGATGTCGTTGCGCGCCGTGGTCATCGGCTTGCCGGTGTCGCGGGCCTCGAGCTGGGCGAGCTCTTCGTGATGATCGAGGATGCGTTGCGCCAGCTTGCTGAGTAAACGGCCGCGCTCGGTGGCGTTCGTGCGGCCCCAGTCGGCGTCGAGCGCGCTGCGCGCGGCGCTCACGGCGAGGTCGACTTCGTAGTCCGTGCCGCGCGGGATTGCGTCGAATGGCTGGCCGTCGGCGGGGTTGATGACCGGGATCGTTCGGCCATCGCGGGCGGCGAGCCAGCGCCCGCCAATAAAGAGTTGCTTCATCGCCTCATCTCACGGTTAGGAAGGATTTGTTTGCGCCCGCGCTCGGCGGGCGTCTCCACTCTCGATTCTAGTCAGGGCTTGCGCGCACTTGAATTCACCAAGGGGCAACGGCGCCTTGCCAGCAGCGAAAGGCGTGGTGTGATAATTCCGGGCATGCTGCCCGACCTCGACTCCCTTGCCTTGTTTGTCCGCGCCGCCGAAATGAGCAATCTCACGCGCGCGGCCGAGGCCAGCTGCATCACGGTGCCAGCAGCCAGTCGGCGTCTTTCCTTGCTCGAACACCAGTTCAAGGCGCAGTTGTTCGAGCGTCATTCGCGCGGGCTCGAGCTGACCCCCGCTGGCGCACAGTTGCTGGTGCTCGCGCGGGGCGTAATCGCCTCGGTCATTCACATGCGTGCCGAAATGGCGAATTACACGCAAGGCTCGCGTAGCGTGCTGCGCCTGCACGGCAATACCTCGGCCATGACGCAGTTCTTGCCGGGTGATGTTGCTGGCTTTCAGCAAGCTCAGCCCGCAGTGCGGCTGGTGCTGGAAGAGTGCTGGAGCGACGACGCTGTGAGGCGTGTGCGGAGCGGCGAAATTGATGTGGGTGTGATTGTCCAAGGCGCCGACGTGCAAGGCTTGTGGGTTCGCCCGTATCGTCGCGATCAGTTGGCGGCCGTTGTGCGCCACGATCACGTGTTACCGCGGACGAACTTACGGTTTGAGGATCTGCTGGAGCATGACCTCATCGGGCTCGACGGCGGCAGTTCCTTAACGCGTTTGCTCGAAGCTCAAGCTGCCCAGCTCATGCGCACCATGGTGTTACGGGTGCAGGTCCGCAGTTTCGAATCGGTTTGTCGGGCGGTTGAAGCGCGGCTTGGCATCGGGATCTTGCCGCTTGCGGCCGCCCATAGCTTTGCCACTGCGATGTCCTTGCGCATCCTGCCCCTGAACGACACCTGGGCCTGTCGCCAAATGTTGCTGGTGGTCCGGGCCGAACCCGATGTCGGTTCGCCCTTGGCGCAACTCCTAGCCCATCTCGAAGCCTGCTCGCAGGCCGAGGGGCAGCCCTTGGGACTCCCCGACGCGTTGACCTGACGGGGAGGGTTCGATCAGCTTGGCATGTAGGGCATGGTGACTGCAAATGACCTGCGCTCGCGCAAGCTCGCACTGAGCGCATCGAGTGATGGGAGCGGCGGCATCCAAGGTTCGTCATTGAAGCGAAAGCGCAAGTAATCGAGCGCGGTCACCGCACAGATCGCGTCGAGGGTCACCGAGTCCCCAGCGACCAACGATGTGTGCGCTGCAATCGCCTCGAGCCGCTGAATTCCCTCTGCCATCGTGCGTCGACGACGCAGGCCCACCGGCGTTTCATCAAACAAAACCGGTGCGGTGACCTTGCGGATGATGATCGTGTGCACCGCGGCGTCGATGACCCCAAGGGCAATCCCCGCCCGCGAGATGACCTTGGTTGGATCCCCGCCCAGCAAACTGGGATAGCGGGGAGCGGGGCGCATTTGTTCGACCCATTGTGTAATCAGCAAGCTTTCGGTCAGTGCCGTTCCGTCGTCCAGAATCAGCGTTGGCACACGCGTCGCTGCGTTGGCATCGCGCAAGCGCGGGTCGTCGCTCCAAGGGTCGAGGACCGTCGGTTCGATGTCGATGCCTTTTTCAATCAGGCAGATACGAGCGATGCGCCCGTACGGTGAAGTGGTATTGGCAAGCAACTGCATGGCGATAGCCTCAATCGATGGCGCCGAGCTGTCGCAACATGCCCAAATTGTCGAGCAGAGCCCAGTGTTCAATGAGGACGCCGTCGCGGATCTGGAAGAGGTCGAGAACGCCAATGTCGATGCGACGGCCTGTTGCTGCCATCTCCCCGAACGGGCCGCTGTGGGTGGCTTGTACGCGCAGGCGCACGAGGACTTTCTCGCCCTCAGCAACAAAGTCCTCGAGCGGCAAGACCATGTCGGGGAAGGCGGGGAGCAGCGCGTCATGCAACTGCGCGACTCCGGCGGGGCCGCGCACCTCAAAGGGCAGGCCAGGGTCGTGGCGTACGAAGTCGGGGGCGATATGTCGCTGCATCCAGTCCCAATCGCGCTTCAAGAACGCCTCAAAGTAATCACGGCACAGTTGCTTGTTGGCTTCTAGTACATTCATGCTGGGTTAACCTCAAAACCAAGTCGGGGAAAATGAACGTGGAGGTCGCCGGCGTTGGGGTCCTTGAGATGGACGATGATCTCGTCGGCATCTGCGCCAACCAACTCGCCGGTGACGGGTATGCGGGCGTTGTCGTCGGGAGTTACCTGCACTCGAGTGCCCACCTTCAGGCCCCCAGGATCGCCCGTCGGCGCGAGGTGTGTGACCGGGGACGGCGTGGCGGCACGGGCCTGCTCGAACGCTTCTTCCGAGCTCATCGGCTCTGAGCTGCCATGACCGATTGCGGCCAAACGGTCATACCAAGGCACGATCGAGGCTAAACCCAGCAAACTGTCGAGTTCGGGCGGACAGTTCTTGCGCAACAGCCACGTCGTTTGCCAGCACGCCAGGTCGGCTGCGCTGGGGCTGTTGCCAAAAAGATAATCTTGTTCGCGCAGCGCACGGCTCAGCCAGGCGTACTGCGACCGTACAAACTGAACATGCTGCTCAAACTGGGGCGCCATCGCTGCGGGCGAGATGTCGATGCCCAGATAGCCTTCTTTGCGATCCTTGATGAATTCTGGCGAGATGTGTTGGCCGATGTAATGCACCAGAACGCCGATCGTCGGGATCCACATCTGCCGCTCCCAGGCAAAACCGAGGCCGTCCGACAGGCCCCTCACCGAACGGCCATCCTGCAGCGGGTAGAGCGAACGGCCAGTTGGGAAGAGCCTTTCGAGCGTTGGCAGAATGATGTTGGTATCGCAATAGAGATCGGCGCCGATCTGCATGACGGGTACCCGCCGATAACCACCCGTGAGGGGGCTCAGGAACGGGCGCGGTGGCAGTCCTGGGATATCGACTGAGCGCCAGCGAATGTCTTTCAAGCCGAAACAGGTGCGTACCTTCTCGGAGAAGGGCGAAAACGCGTAGTGATGCAGAATCGGTGTGGCCATTGGTGCAATCTCCTCCTTAGTACATGATGTGGCCGCCATCGACCACGATGGTTTGGCCTGAAACAAAGGCTGCGAGGTCCGAAAGTAGGTATACCGCCGTACCCACCAGATCGTCGGGTTTCTGTTCGCGCGAGAGCGCACGGGCCTTCAGAAAGCTCTGCTGCCATTCAACCGGCCGATTGCGGGTTGCGTCTGTAATGACGAAGCCCGGGGCGATGACATTGCAGCGAACCCCATCCTTACCGAGCTCCTTCGCCAAGCCTTTTGTCATCGACAACACCGCTCCTTTGGTGGCGACGTAATGCAGGTATCCAGGCTGCCCCGCGACGGCTACGACCGATGCGATGTTGACGATCGAGCCCGAGCCTCGTGCGCGCATCGCTGGCATGACGGCCTTGCAACAGAGCCAGACGCCCTTGACGTTAATTTGAAAGATCCGATCCCATTCGACCGGGTCGAGTTCCTCGAAGGGGGTCAGCTTGACCTCGCGGAAGTAGGCCGCGTTGTTGATCAAGCCGTCGATCCGACCGGTTGCCTTTAGCGCTGCGGCCGCCATCGCTTGCACCGAGTCGGCGTCGCCCACGTCGACCCGAACGCCGGTCGCCGAAGCGCCCAGTTGTTGGATGAGGGCGAGGGTTTCGTCGACGGAATTGAGATCTGCCGCGATTACGTGCGCGCCCTGTGCAGCCGCGCCGACGGCGAAGGCTTGGCCGATCCCGGTCGCTGCTCCGGTAACGACAATCGTTTGATCGAGTAGAAGCGGATGCACGTTCATTTTAATACCCTGAACTAACATAAAAATCGGATGAATAGTCGCGGTGCGATTCTTAGAGGTGGCGCTACGTCGGTGACGTTGGGACAGCGGAGTGAGGCTGCGTCAGTGGAGTGCCGTTGGGACAGTGGAGTGAGGTTGCGTCAGTGGAGTGCCGTTGCGCCGGTGTCAGTGCTTACCTTTGCCTGAGCCATGTTCGGGGGTCTTCTCGCCTGGCTTGACTGGGTTGGCGGGGCAGCGAGCATCGCCCTTGCAGGTTTCGACCATGAGGTTGCGTACGACTTTTTCGCGCACGGGCGCGGCGATGTCGACTTCGATGGACCAGACGCCCGGCATCTCAAGCAAGAGCGTCCCCTGGTACTTGCCGGCTTGATTCGTTGGGCGTGCCGTCACGGGCTTGATCGTGTGCGCCATCGGCATGGAGGGCATAAGTGCTCCCAAAGTGATCTGGGCGCGCTCAATCGGGCTGCCGTCCTTACGCTGGAGATCGACGACACAGTCGAGCGATGGACCTGGTCCGGACGCGACACATTGCAGTCCAATCTGGGGACGCTCTCCCGACTCTGCGGAAAACGCCGGAGGCAACATCGCCGATAAACAAAGCGCAAACGCGAGACGCTTGTGTTGTACTGATTTGGAGAAGCAGGCTGAAATCCAATACGGCATCGAATTCATCAGGACCTCTTGTTGCTGCTAAGTTGTACGAACCACTGCACAGCGCGCTCATCAAGAAGACCGCGTGGGCGCCAGCGCAGGAAGAGGGCGACCAAGCCACCAAAAATCACCATGCGCCAGCCATGGAATACTTCGGTGGCGTCGAGTAAGCCCAAGTCGAAAACAACTCCAAGCAAGGGCCCCAGCGCCGAACCCAGGCCGCCGAGCAGGGCGTACCCAACCGCATGAACTCCGAGCATTGGATCGAAAAGTGCAGGCTCAATATAGGTCGTACGGTGCGCGTAGAGCCCGCCTCCCAGCGCGGCTAGGGCCCCCGCAGCGGCCGCCGCGAACAGGCGTAGGCGGATCACATCGATACCCTGGGTGGCGGCAAGCGTTTCGTCTTGCCCGGTCATTCGCAGTGCGACGCCCAATCGCGTGCGCTCGGTACGCATCAATAACACCAGCACCGCAAGCAAGGCGCAGGCGATCCAGCCAAGAAAGTGGGCTGGTGTCACGTCGCGTTCCAAGAGCCAGCGGATCTCGCGAAAGCCATCGATCCCATCGGGTCCGACCCATCCATGGGGAGCCGCCACTTGCCAGTGCCAGCCGCTTAGGATGATGCGGGCCAATTCGCCAACGGCGAGCGTTGCGACGGCGTACTGCAGTCCCGAGAGTGCCATCGTGGGTAACGCGAGCAACCATGAGAGTAGGGCACCCGCGGCCATACCAACCCCCAGGGCAAGAACAATCGGCGCCTGAAACATCGACGAAAGAATTCCGGCGGCGTAGGCGCCGACGCCGAAAAATGCCTGTTGGCCGAAGGAGATACGTCCAACCAGCAGAAGCAGGTAGGCCGACAGAGCCAATAAAGCCATGATGCTCATGTTGCTCAACAGGCCAACCGTATGCGGGTCTAATCCGTTCGCCATCAAGCAAACCCCGCGTTGAGTGGCCCGCGTCGCAGTCGTTGCCACGGCAACACCAGGACCATCAACAGCAACCCATAGGTGCACAGTTCGCGCCCTTGGGCGCCCCAGAGTTCCTGACTGAAGGACTCCGCCACGCCGAGCACGAGACCGCCCCAGAGCGCTCCACGGATCGATCCCAATCCCCCGAGCATGGCCGCGACCAAGCCTTTGAGCAGCATCCACATGCCAAACATCGGCGTCACCTGCCCGTCGAGGGACAAAACCGCAAAGGCTGCTAGCCCCGAGAGCGCACAGGCGCAGGCAAAGCCGACGGCTTGCAGACGGGCAACGGGCATCCCAACCAGGTGGGCTGCGATGCGTAACTCGGCCGTCGCGCGCCAGGATAAGCCCGCACGGCTGCGTTCGATCCAGGCTGCGAGCCCGAGGGTTAGGGCAACCGCTGCCAGACCGATGAGCAGGCGGTCCGGGCGGACCGAGAGTTCGCCGAGTTGCCAGTCTTGGGCTGCGGCGAGTGAGGGAAAGGTGTTGAGGTGCCGGGGCAACAAGTTGACTGCCAGTTGTTCCAATTGCATCCAGATCGCAAAACTGGACGCTAGCGCGACCACCTCCTGGCCATCGGCGCCTGCTACCGGGAGCCCGCGGCTCTGCGTCGGGTCGACACGAGGGCTCGCAAAGCAAAGCCGTTCGACATAGGCGCCCGTTAGGATTGCTGAAGCCACCACTGCTAACGCCACGAGCCACACGGGAGCCTGGTACTGCGCATGAAGCCAGGCGCCAACATAGGCAGCCAGCATGGCGGTTGCGCCATAGGCGAGGTTCAGGCGCCGCAGACTACCAAAGGTGAGCGACAGGCCGAGCGCAACCAGTGCATAGCTACCGCCGCTCAACACTCCGTCGATCAGCAGTTGCAGAGCCTGTGTCATGGCTCGCTGCGTTGCGCGCGTTGCTGACCGAGGTAGGCGCGTTGAATCAGTTCGTCGGCGGCGAGTTCACCGGGATTCCCCGAAAAACTAACGCTTCCTTGCTCCATCAGATAAAAGTGCTGTGCGACCTTCAAAGCCATGTGGGCGTTTTGCTCGACGATGAAGAGGCTGACCCCTTCCTGGTGTAGCTGACGAACGATCGAAAAAATCTCGGCAACCACCATCGGGGCCAGACCGACCGAGGGCTCATCCATCAGAAGCAGTCGGGGGCGCGACATCAGCGCCCGCGCAACCGCCAGCATTTGCTGCTCACCCCCCGAGAGGGTCCCCGCACGCTGTTCCTGGCGTTCGCCAAGGCGCGGAAATCGGGCAAACATCGCCTCGATGTCACTCCGAATGGCGACGTTGTCGCGCCGCTTGTAGGCCCCCGCCAGCAAGTTTTCCCGCACGGTCAAACCAGGGAAAACGAGCCGGTTCTCGGGCACCAAGGCCATCCCACGCGCAACGATCTGGGCGGGTGTAAGGCCAACCAACTCCTCACCCTCGAACTTGACCGACCCGCGTTGCGGTCGAAGGATCCCGGCTAGGGTCAGCATGAGCGTCGATTTGCCAGCGCCATTGGGCCCCAGCAGACAAGTCACCTGATTCGCTTTGGCGGTCAGTGAAACGCCCTTGAGCGCCTGAATTTTGCCGTAGGCGGTGGCTAGATCCGCGATCTCAAGCATGGTGTGGTGCTTCGGGTGAGGGCTTCGATTGATCGATCTCGTCGGTCCCCAGGTAGGCTGCCCGCACCTGCGCGTTTTGCTGCACTTGCGCCGGTGTTCCCTCGGCGATCTTGCGGCCGAAATTCAGCACGGCGATGCGATCACAGACCTCCATCACCAATTCCATGTGGTGTTCGATCAGCAAGATCGTTCGACCCTGTTGACGCAGGAGCCGAATGCGTTGGTCGAGGTCATGAATTTCTTCGGCATTCATGCCCGCTGCGGGTTCGTCGAGCAGCAACAGCTCGGCTCCGGAAGCGGCGGCGCGGATCAGTTCGAGCCTGCGCTGCTCGCCAAAGGCAAGGTTGCCAGCGAGCAGATCGCGCTTGTGGGCCAGATCGCCAAAGACCAGTAATTCTTCCGCCTGCTCGCGAGCTGCCCGCGCACCCGAGAGCCAGCGTTCGCGGAACCCGACCCAGCCACCTTGGCGCACCACACGAGCAGCCCAGAGATTCTGCCAAACGGTGAGATGACCGAAAAGCCGAATGTTCTGAAAGGTGCGCGCGATACCCAACTCGGTACGCTGGTGCGCAGCCAGGCCACTGATCTCTTGGCCCTTGAAATGCAGCGACCCCGCGGTCGGTTTGTAGACCCCGGTAATCAAATTGACGGTCGTACTCTTGCCAGAGCCGTTGGGCCCGATCAAGCCTAATATTTCGCCTTGACGTACCTCGAGTTCGAGTTCGTCGACGGCTTTCACGCCGCCGAAGTGACGGCTGAGATGACGTAGCTCAAGCATAGGGCACCGAGGCGTGTTCTCGATCAGGCGCGCCGACCCAGCCCGAGGCCGAGTGAACGCTGCAACAAGCCGCTCGGTCGAACCAGCATCACGGCGACGATGAGAGCGCCGAACAGCAGGCTGCGCCAATCGCCGATAAAGCGCAGGCCTTCCAGCAGGACGCCCTGTACAAAAATCACCGCGAGCAGGGTCCCAGCCAGACTCGAGAGGCCGCCGATGATGGGGTACGCGATGGCAAACGTCGCCAGCAGAATGCCGAAGTTGTTATGTTCAATATGGGTTGCGTAGTGGGCGAAGACGCCGCCCGCGAGCCCGGCGATGCAGCCACCAATGCCGAACGCAGAAACCTTCGCCGCCGTTAGGTTAATGCCGGCGCTTTGCGCGGCCAGTTCGTCTTCGCCGACCGCGCGCCACAGGGTGCCGACCCGAGAGCGATCGAGCCAGGCGAGCACCACCAGCGTTGCGCCGACCAAAGCCCAAATCAGCAGATTGACGTCAAGGGTCGACCAGGCGTGGCTCGGAAAGTAACGAATGCCACCAAAACCAAGGCTGGCGTCAGGACCAATCAAACCCTCCGCGGTCTGCACGCGCCACTTAAAGTTAAAGAAAAACAGGCGAACGATCTCGGCGAAAGCGGTCGTCGCCACCACCAGCATCAGGCCTTTGACGCGCAGGGCAGGGAAGCCCACCGCGACGGCGACCGCACCCGCCGCGAGTGCGCCGACAGCAAGTGCGGGCGCCAGTGGCCAGCCAGCCATCGACGTCAGCATTCCGGCGACATAGGCGCCAATGGCGAAGAATCCACCCTGCGCAATACTCACCTGACCCGTGTGCAAGACACACCAGGCGGAAAGGCCGAGCAGGGTATGGATCCCAATGACCTGTGCCAGACCGAGGTAGAAGTCCATCGCGGGTTCCCGATCTGATTCAGTCGCGGCCACCCGGGGCGGCAAAGAGTCCGCCAGGCCGGAAGACCAGAAATACGAAAAGCATCAACATGACGTAGATGTCCCGCTCGCCAACTCCGCGTACAAATTGAAAAAAATTCTCGCAAGCACCCACCAGAAGCCCGGCGACGATGGCCCCAGGGATGCTGCCGAGGCCACCAATGACCGTGACGACGAGGCCTTTTACCGTCAACGGTAAGGCCATCAAGGGGGAAAGCACGCCGATCGCTGCCCCCGCCATCGCACCCGCGGTACCACCCAAAAATCCCGCGATCACAAAGGTGCTGGCGTTGGTGTTGTTGACGCTCATTCCGCACAGTTGGGCCGCGACGGCTTGCTCAGCGACGGCACGCGTGGCCAAGCCCAACCGGGAGCGTTTCAGCAGTTGCAAAAGTCCAACCATGGCGACGCAACCGAGAGCGAAGACAAACATTAGGTCGCCGCGCAAAAAGTAAGGACCGACCTCGATGTTGGTGCTCGCAAACAGAGCCGGAAAGTTCTGCGGCATCCCCCGCGTGATGTGCGAGATCAACTCTTCGATGGCGAGCAACATCCCGAGCGTCGACATCAGGGTCGCCATGGGGTTGTCGAGCGGTAGAAACCGGAAACACACGAGGTAGATCAGCCAGCCAAGCGCGCCACCGGCGAGTGCGGCCACCAGATAGACAGCCGGCGCTGGGAACACGTTGACGACCAGCAGGCTGAGGTAGGCGGCACCAATGGACGCCGCCGCGTAGGCCAGATTGATCTTGTGCATCACGCCGAAGATCAGCGTGAAGCCAATTCCAATCAGGGCATAGATCGCCCCAAACAGAACGCCATCAATGACCGACTGTGAGAGGTCGAGAAAGTACAAAGAATCCATTGGACCGCTGGCAAGGTGCAACCCACCCTGCAGACTTGCCCGAAGCGAGCAAGCGCAGGGCTGTACGCGAGGGCCTTTGTTACTGGGCTGGGGTGTGGGCGACCGTCCAGTTGCCCCCCTTCGCCTGTACGAATAGGAACGGCTTGATCGCCTCGCGATCGTCCGTGCGGCCTACTTTTCCGAGCAGGCCGGTGGTCTGCTTGAGCGCCGCCAAGCCGTCCCGCATTTTTTGACGATCGGCCTGCACGGTGTCAGGGCGGCCCATCACTTTTTGTTTTTCAACCAATTCCTTGAGAGTGAACACATTCTCAAAGGCAGCTGCGTTGTGCAGGTCCATGTTGTACTTCGAATTCAGCGCTTGCACTGCTGCTGCGGCGTTCTTTGCCTCCTCGGTTACCGGTGCAAAGCTGGTCGGGATCAGCAGCCCCTCTGCTTGCGCGCCACAACCCTGCAGCGTTTCCATGCTCGAGGACGAAGTCAGGCCGACAATCAGCTTGGGTTTCACATTCTGACGCGCCATTTCTTTGAGCACGCCACACGTGGTGAACGGGTGCGAGGAGATTGCGACGACATCGGCGTTGGCGCGCTTCATCTCACGCACTTGATTCGAAAAATTGATATCGTTAAGGAGCCACTCCGATTGCCCAAGAACCTGCAGGCCGTTGTTCCCGGCTTGGGTCTTGATGACGTTGTAGGTTGCGTTGCTGTGGGCAAAGTCTTTTTCCACGCCGCCCCAGAAGCTCTGATACTCGGGGTGCGTCGCCTTCACCCATTCAAACAAAGCTTTGTACATGTTGGCTTCGCTGGGGACGTTGCGGAAGGCCCATTGCGACATCGATGCCAAGCCACCTTTGGCGGCAACGTCGGTATAAAGGGGGAACTGCAGGCCCGAGTCGGAGGCGTCGCCGACTTTTTTCTGCAGCACGCCAAACACGGGTTCGGCCACGTTTGAACAGGTCGGTCCGATCGCCACGACGGCGTCGTTCTGGGAGGCGATCCGGCGCAAGCTGTTGATGCCCTCTTCAGCATTGCAGCGGTCGTCGAGGTACTCGACCACGAGTTTGGCCTTGCTGCCGTCGCCGAGGGTGACCCCGCCAGACTTGTTGATGATGGCCGCTGCCGCCTGCATCGCGACTTCGCTTTGCTGCCCAAAGATGCCGACGACGCCGCTTTTCGCGCCGAAGCCGTAGATTTTGAACGTCTTTTCCTGGGCTTGCGCGGCCGCCGCGACGCTCAGCCCGACGACGGCTGCGAGTGTCGCGCCGTAAATCTTGTGCCGTTGTTTCATCTTTCGTCTCCCGAATATTAGGGCCAGCTTCAGCCCCCGTTGGAATAGCGCACCACTGTGATCCGCCTGCGCCTGCTTGACCATTTCAAACGCGTCAATGGAGCGTTAAGTCTGTGACAACATCGCCTTAACCGCGTGGCAATGCTGGTTACGCGCAAAAGCAATTCCGTTCCAGTACACCACGGATCAAAATGCGGCGCATCCGTAAAAACGAGGAGATCTTGATGGACCAGGCACAGCCCCGCGGCCCTCTGAGCGGCCTGTTGGTTGTGGCTCTTGAACAGGCCGTGGCCGCGCCGTACTGCAGCAGCCGGCTTGCCGATGCGGGTGCGCGCGTCATCAAGATTGAGCGCCCAGAGGGCGATTTCGCACGCGGCTACGACAAGGCTGCCCACGGCGAATCTTCTTATTTTGTTTGGATCAATCGGGGCAAGGAATCGATCGCACTGGATCTCAAGGACGCGGCTGACCTCGAAGTGATGCGCAGCATCCTGGCGCGTGCCGATGTGTTCATTCAAAATCTTGCGCCCGGCGCCACGGCCCGGCTTGGTCTCGGATCGGACGCGTTGCGAGAGCGTTACCCGCGCTTGGTGACCTGCGACATCAGCGGTTACGGCGAAAGCGGGCGCTTGACGCGGATGAAGGCCTACGATTTATTAGTACAAGCCGAGAGTGGCCTGGTGGCGGTTAACGGTGCTCCCGGTGAATGGGGCCGGATTGGGGTTTCCGTTTGCGATATCAATGCCGGGCTCAGCGCGTTGATTGGCATTCAGCAGGCGCTGATGATGCGCGCTCAGACCGGGCAGGGCTCAGCGGTCAAGGTGTCGCTGTTCGATGCGGCGGCCGAACTCATGAGCGTTCCTTACTTGCAGGCACGCTACGGGGGGCGAGCGCCCGATCGGGTCGGATTAAAGCATCCCAGCATCGCGCCCTACGGTGGGTTTACTTGCGCCGATGGCCGCGACATTCTGATTTCGATTCAGAACGAACGCGAATGGTCGGATTTTTGTCGGGACGTCTTACTTGATCCCGAATTTGCTCAGGACCCTCGTTGCATCACCAACGCTGCCCGCGTTGCCAATCGGCCCTACGTCGACGGACGGGTCGCCGAGGTCTTCGCGGCGCTCCCGAGCGCGGCCGTGATCGATCGGTTGACCGCAGCACAGACTGCGTATGGCAGCGTCAACAGCGTACAAGACCTGATCGAGCACCCGCAATTACGCACCCGCCGGATGCCGGTGGGTGAACGCTCGATCGAGGTCGCAGCCCTGCCTTGGATCACGGAGTGGGATCCGCTCGCGTATCGAGCCTCCCCGGCGGTCGATCAGCATGGGGAAACGATACGCGCTGAGTTCGCTTCGTCGGTGGCCGCTTAAGGCGGACTCGCCGGGTAAGACTGGACCACTCAGTCGGTCGGGCCGCCGGGGATCTTGGCGATCGGGTTGATCGGGTTGATCGGGTTGATCGGGTTGATCGCCGAGGGGCTAGCGCCTCAAGCGGTCGATTTCGGCGCTGGTCGCGACCTTACCTTGCGCCAGCATTTTGCGGTTTCGATCAAGTCGCTTCAGATCATATAAGTAGTTCACCATCAAGCCATACGACTGCTTGAGTCCCTTGCTGGAGGGATCGCCGAGCCAATTAAGACGCTCGATGCGCGCACCGTTGCCCAGGTGGAAGCGGGCGACGGGATCGGTGGCTTGTCCGGTATCGTTCAACTGTTGAAGATAATTCGCGCAAAACGAGAGATGCAGCGCGCGCATCGGTGAGTCTTCGGGGATTGCGGAAGGCTCGTCCGAGGCGTTTAGAACCTGTTGCTCAAGCGTGTCGTTGCCCGTGCGAAGCGAGGTCAATTCTTTGCGAAACTTGTCATCAATCCCGTCAAGCAGCGTCCCAAGTCTCTTTTGCAGCCAGGCGCGATAACCCGGGATCGGTGAGAGCGTGACAAAGGTTTTAAGCTTCGGGAACTCCTCACGGAGTGCTTCCACCACTCGTTTGATGAGGGAGTCACCGAACGGTACCCCGCGCAAGCCAACCTGCGTGTTGCTGATGGAGTAAAAAACCGCGACGGAAGCGGTTTGCAGGTCGGCGGCGGCCTCGGATTCGTCGAGCAAGGGAACAATCGACGCAGGCACTTTGTCGAGCAACGCGACTTGCACAAAGATCAGCGGAACGTCGGGCATGCGCGGGCTAAAAAAACCGTAGCAACGGCGGTCGCTATCGAGTCGATTTTTGACGTCGGCCCAGCTACGAATATCGTGCACCGCCTCGTAGCGGATCAGGCGCTCGATGAGCGACGCAGGCGAATCCCAGGTAATCCGGCGTAGCTCTAGAAAACCAATGTCAAGCCAGGTGACGAAGATGTACTCCATCTCCACATCCAGCGCCGCCAAACGTTTATCCGATTTGAGAAACGGCTGAAACTCCGCCCGCATGTCCACCAGAAACTGCAGTCCGTGGGGGAAGTTGGCGAAGCGCTGCAAAAGTTTGCGTCGCGGCGACACGGTGGCGCGGCGAAAGTGAACCTCCGCAGCAGCTTCGTCAGCGGTACCAATGGCTTTCTCAAACTGCGCGCGCGCCCGTGCAACCTGCTCGGGGTCCGTAATGAAGAGCTCGCTCATCAATAGCCACAGGTCGTACCGTCGCTCGCGGGTCGAGTTTGCGTAGATCGCGGCGACGGCAGCGGCAAGCCGTCCGCCCTCAGCCTCGCTGATGGTGGGATCGACGACGGCACGCAAGGATTCGAGCGTGCGGCGCAACAAGCGGGGCGACATCGCCTCCCCGGCAGCGCGAAAACTCCCATTCAGGCGCTGCGCCATGCTGCGAGGGCTGGGTTTGGACCGAACCGGGCCCGCCGGGGGCGAAGGTGGCGCGTTTGACGGGGACGCCCCGGGTAACGCGGGCGTCTGGGTCGTAGCAGCCGTCAGCACGGCCGTGGATTTCGCACTCGATGCACTTGCCTTCGTCGCACCGGCGGGCGCTTTCGGTTCTTTGCTGAGTAGCTTTGAGACGCCTCGGGCGAGCCATTCGGGGGATTTCATCAGGACTCTCCGTCGGGGGTGGGTCACTGCGGCGGACTACGTTGCCGGGCGTTCGTAGTTTGCCTTGAAAGTCGGGGGCCTCCTAGCACTAGGTACAGCATCTGCTGAGGAGGGGTAGGCCTCAGGCAACGAGGCTTTTATCCCCCTTGCGCCGACGGGGCTTTTGTCTGCTGCGCAAATCTCGCCTGGCTAGGCACTCGCCGTCCGTAGCAACCCGCTGTTGCTGCGCTGTTGCTGGCTGGTTTCCCGCGGCTTCAGGTCATCTGCTGTTGCTGGTCATCCGCTGCTTTAGGGCGTCTGCTGTTGCTGCTTACCTGATGGCGCAAGGTTTTTTGATCGAGTCTTTAGGAGCTTTTCATGGATTGGAATCGCATTCAAAGCAATTGGAAGCAAGTCACCGGTAAGGCGAAAGAACAGTGGGGAAAACTGACCGATGACGACTTGACACGCATTGCGGGGCAACGCGATCAGCTCAGCGGAAAAATTCAGGAGCGTTATGGGATCGCGCGGGAAGAGGCCGAAAAGCAGCTGAGTACTTGGATTGGCAAGGCGAATGATTCCTGGTTTGTCACGCCCACCGCGAAGTCGGCGCCCCCGTCTCAGGCGCCTCACGCCACTCAAACTGCGAGCTCCCAAACGCCTATGCCGCCAAAAAAATCAAACTGAGCCGCGCCCTCTGATCTGCCCAGCGCCTCGGAGGCCTTGCCTCGGGGCGCTCGGATACCTCCCGAAAACTCCCGGACCTCAGACGGTTCGGGAGCGCTGTGGCCTGGGGTCGGGGGCGGCCCGAAAGCGCGCCCTACCGACTAAGCCGAGCGTGGCCCTTGAAATCTGTCGCGCAGCGCCTCAAATCAGTTGCGCCGCGCCTCCAATCAGTCGCGCAGCGCCTCGATCGCGAGGTCGATACGGACCTCGTCGCTCACCGCAGGAACATATTTGCCAGCGTTGAATTCAGACCGCTTGATCGTTGTGAACGCATTCGCACCGATGGCGTCTTTTCGGCGCATCGGATGAATCGTGGCTTGGAACGAAGTGACTTCGAGCACGACCGGCTTGGTAACCCCTTTAATCGTGAGGTCGCCAAAGATCTTAGCCGGCTTGTCGTTCAAGAATTCCACCTTGCTGGACTTGAACGTAGCGGTTGGAAACTTAGCCGTATCGAGGAAATCTTCGCCTTGGATATGCTGATTGAAGGCAGCGAAGCCCGTGTCGATTGACTTGGCGTCGATGGTCACTTCGACCGATCCGGTTTGCGCTGCCGCATCAAAAACGATCTTTCCGTTGTTTTTGTTAAAACGGCTTTGCTGGGTCGATAAGCCCAAATGGTTGTAAGAGAACCGCGAGAAGCTATGCGATTCGTCGATCATGTAGGTCACGGGGGCCGCCATCGTCTGCGAGGCGAGTGCTAGCCCGAGGACAAAACCGACTGCGTGCCGTACTACGTGATGTTTCATTTTTCAGGATCCTTAGTTGGAGAGGGGACGAGGGTACCGCTGGCGTTGGCAGTGCTACGGCCGCACCCCTTATCAAGAGGGCAATCGGCTTAGGATTTGCGACCTCGGGCGACCATTTTAAACTTGACGATGACGTCGTTGGCTACGACGTCGAATTTTGACCAAGCGCCTTCGCCGACCGTAAAGTCGCCCCGACGAATCGTTAAGGCGCCCTCAAAGGTCGCTTGAGTGGGCGTCTCACTGAGCGTGACCGGAAACGTGATGTCGCGCGTCTGTCCTTTGATCGTTAACTTTCCAGTCACCTCGAACTTGCCGGGAGCGAGGGACTTGACTTGCGTCGCGACAAAACGGGCGGTGGGGAACCCTTTAATGTTGAGCCAAGTTTTCCCCACCACCTCCTGATCGGCCTCGCCGGAGCCAGCATCAATACTGTTGAGGTCGATATCAATGGCGATACTGGCGTTCGCGGGGGCCGCAGGGTCCCAGTTGACCTGGGCGCTGAAGTTGCGAAATCGCCCAGGGACTTGAACGCCCATCTGCTGGTAGGTGAAGCTGACCGAGCTGCTCTCGGGAGCCAGCGTGGTCCACGGCGTTGCCGCCCGTGCGGATGTCATCCAAGCGCTTGTCATGCCGAAAAACCAGACGATCAGAAACGACGCAATTGCGCTTGATTGGCGCCTAAACAGGGAGGTTTTCATGGGGTTTCCTTGTGCGGACGATGCGGGATCATGCGCCAGAGAATTGGATTGCGCTCGAGCCAGTGATGCTTCAGCGCTGCGAGTACATGCCCGCTCACGACGAGGACCAAGCACCAGTTCAAACTGCCGTGCAGGAGGGTGAGACCCTCGGCGAGTTGACGATCCTTGCCGATGAGGTCCGGGATGGGTAGGACGCCAAACCAGACCGTTTGGAAACCTTTCGCCGAGCTCATCAACCATCCGCTGACGGGGATCGTCAACATGAGGCCGTACAACACTGCGTGGCCAACGGCAGCGAGCCTGCGCTGAGCGCGCGCGAGGGTGGAGGGGAGCGGCGGTGGAGGTGACCATAGCCGCCAGGCCATGCGCAGCAAGGCGAGCGCAAACGCGCTCACCCCGGCCCATTTATGCCAGGAAAAAAACTGAAGCTTTTGCGGTGAGAGCTCAAGGCCCGTCATGAAGTGGCCGATCGCCAGAAGCCCAGCGAGCAACGCCGCCATGAGCCAGTGCAGGGCGATCGCGGGCGTTGTGTATCGTTCCAAAACCGGTTGCATCTGCCCGAATTCTCGCACGATTGTCGCCGCGCCGGCGAAACCTATTCGGGCGATGCCGCCGAGCCCGCGACGGTAAACGCTCGGCTCGCGGCAGTTTCGCGCATCACAGCTTCGGGCGTGCGGTAGCGTTCGGCCATTGCGCGTTCGTGCTCCGAGTGTATCTGCGCCTGCATGTAGGCCCCTAAATGTCGGGCGTGGTTAACAACGGCCCGACCAAACGAAAGACGTTCAAGTTCGTAGGCGTTCAGCGCGTCGTCGACCCGCGTGTGCTTGGCCAGCTGTGACACGAGCGCGAGGGCGTCGCCCGCGGCTTTGGTAACCCCCATACCGCAATGGGGTCGCGCGACGAATGCGGCGTCGCCAACCAGAGCGGTTCGGCCGAAGACGATCTGGGTCGAGGCCAGATCGACAATCGGTTGGAAAAAAGGCTGCTCAGTCCGTTCAATAATCTCGGCGAACTGGGGCGCGAGTAGGCGTTTTGCATCAGCGCGCAGGGCTGTGTGCACTGCGGGGCGAATTCGGTTCGGTGCAATGCCGCCGTCGTGGCGTTGTCCCGACTCGTCCGTCAACAAGTCGGCGAGTTGGGCCTCGGCGTCTGCCGGCCGGTACCAAACAAAATTGAATCGGCGTCGGCCGATCGAGACATCCCCGTCTGCCCCTGCCACTGGGTAGCCGAGAATTTGTTCGCGCGGAGGCAGGCAAAACGCAAAGTGATCGAAGAGGGCCGCATGCGTCTCCGGGCTCAACGATGCCTCGTCGATTAGCCCGCGCCATGCCACGTAACCCGCGTAGGCGGGTACCGTCGTGGGTGCCAGCTGACCACGCAAGCTCGAGCGAATACCGTCAGCGGAAATAACGAGGTCCACCGTTTCGTCGCTGCCGTCGCTCAGCTTTAAGACGACGCCTTGGTCCTGCTGGCGCACCGCAAGTGCGGCGACGCCGTTGCAGTAGCGCTCATGGGGGAAGACCTCGCGCAAGCGATCAAAGAGCTGTCCCCAGGCAGTCAGTACTTGGTCCATCGCAAGGCGGCCGACGATGCGACCGTCGCTGCCCAGCGTAACTCGCTCGTGAACGCGTACCCCCAGACGATCGTCGAGGCTGACGCCACAGGCTTCCAAAGCGGTGAAAAGTTCGGGGTGCGTCACGATCCCGGCGCCACGACCGGCGAGCGGTCGTTCTGAGCGCTCGTAGACCTTCACATCCCAACCATCGCGAAGCAGCAGGTTCGCGGTCAGTAGCCCGCCCAACGAACCCCCGATGACGCGGATGCGCCCCCGTGTCGATCCTGTCTTCATGGCTGCCTGTTGTCTGGTTTCATCCAAGATCGCCCGCGAGTCGCTGGAAAAACCAGACGGTACCGCCAAACAGGCCAGTCATGCATACGCCTTGGCGCAGCCAAAGCGCGGCGTTGGGACCCCACACCCGCGAGGCTGCAAAGATCACGAGGCCGGCAAGCGCCGCCGCGAGCAGTTGACCCATTTCGATGCCGAGGTTAAAGCCCAGCAGACTCAGCCAGACCCGGGATGGATCGAGAAGGCCCTTGGTAAGCACGCTCGCCAAGCCAAGGCCGTGGACCAGTGCGCACGCAAAAATCATGAGCGCCCGACGTCCCAGTGACTCGTGGCCCGACTGGTCTTCGCCGCCCGACTGGTATTGGCGGCCCGACTGGTCTTCGCGGCCCGACTGGTGTTTTAAGTGTTGCAAGTCGACCAGACCGATCAAGACGATGGTGGCTGCGATCGCGGGTTCGATGATCGCCGGTTCGATCGTCAACCACCCGGAGGCGGCCGCCACCAAGGTGATCGCGTGGCCAAAGGTAAAGCTGGTCAAAACGAAGATCAATTGCCGTGCGCGCCACCCGCCCGCCAGGACCACCATTAAAAAAAGCAAATGGTCGAGCCCATTCAGCACGTGCTGGGTACCGAGTTGGGCGAAGTCGAAAAACAAGGCGGTGTCCGATCGTGACGCCGGGTGGCTGATCTCCTGAGCGTAGCCCCAAGACGCGATCCCACCCGCCAGAAGCGCGGAAACGAGGAGCCGCCGTCGCCCGCTCGCCAGCGTCAACCGCGGGGTCGCGGGCTCGGGCGGCGACGGGCAACTACACATAGTCGGTACAAAGGCTTGGGACGCGGCCGTGTGAAAATCTCGGCCAAGCAAAGTCTGAACCCCCGCCGAGCGGGAAAATACCTCGCGTTAGAATGCGATGTTAAGCCATCTCGCTCATCGCCGAATCACTCGGTTCACACATTGAGGAAGACCATGCTTCAAGCATATCGACAGCACGTCGCCGAACGCGCGGCACTCGGCATTCCGCCTCTGCCCCTGGATGCGCAGCAGACGGCCGCAGTGATCGAGCTTTTGAAGGCTCCTCCGGCGGGCGAGGGCGCGTTCCTGCTCGAATTGCTGACCCATCGTGTGCCACCAGGTGTCGACGATGCCGCAAAAGTCAAAGCGTCCTTTTTGGCTGCGGTGGCTCACGGCGACCTTCAGGTGGCGTTGCTCTCGGCGGGCCACGCGACCGAACTTCTCGGCACCATGGTCGGCGGCTACAACGTCAAGCCGCTCATCGATTTGCTCGACGATCCCGCGAACGCGCCGATTGCCGCCAAGGCGCTGAAACATACCCTACTCATGTTCGACTTTTTCCACGACGTAGCGGAGAAAGCCAGCGCCGGCAACGCCCACGCCAAGGAAGTGATCCAGAGCTGGGCCGACGCGCAGTGGTTTACCAGTCGCCCGGAGGTGGCGCAGAAAATTACGGTCAGCGTCTTTAAAGTGCCGGGTGAGACCAACACGGACGATTTGTCGCCCGCACCAGACGCCTGGAGCCGTCCCGATATTCCTTTGCACGCGTTGGCAATGCTCAAAAATGCGCGCCCGGGCGCCGCATTTGCGCCCGAAGAGGACGGCAAACGCGGGCCCATGGCATTCATCGCAGACTTGAAAAAGAAAGGCCATTTGGTGGCCTACGTCGGTGATGTCGTCGGCACCGGGTCGTCGCGCAAGTCGGCCACCAATTCGGTCGTCTGGGTCACCGGCGAGGACATCCCGTTTGTGCCCAACAAGCGTTTTGGGGGCGTCACGCTGGGTGGCAAAATCGCGCCGATTTTTTTCAATACGCAGGAAGATTCGGGTTCCCTGCCGATTGAAGTCGACGTGTCCAAGCTCGAAATGGGCGACGTTGTCGACATCCTGCCCTACGCGGGTCGCATCGAACGAAACGGCGAGCTGATCGAAACGTTTTCCTTGCGCAGCGAGGTCCTGCTTGACGAGGTGCGTGCCGGCGGTCGGATCAATCTCATCATTGGACGCTCCCTGACAGCGCGCGCGCGCGACTACCTCGGCTTGCCTGCCGCCACCGTGTTCCGCCTGCCGCACCCGCCGGCCGACAGTGAGGCTGGGTTTACGCTGGCGCAGAAGATGGTCGGTCGTGCCTGCGGTCTGCCCGAGGGTCGCGGTGTACGACCGGGTACGTACTGCGAGCCGCGCATGACGACCGTAGGTTCGCAGGACACCACGGGGCCGATGACCCGCGACGAATTGAAAGATCTGGCGTGCTTGGGGTTCTCGGCGGACCTGGTGATGCAGTCGTTTTGCCATACCGCGGCCTATCCAAAGCCGGTCGATGTGAAAACGCACCGCGATTTGCCAACCTTCATGAGTAACCGCGGTGGAATATCGCTGCGCCCCGGTGACGGCATCATCCACTCGTGGCTCAACCGTATGTTGTTGCCCGATACCGTCGGTACCGGTGGGGATTCGCATACCCGTTTCCCGATCGGGATTTCATTTCCAGCGGGTTCTGGCCTGGTCGCCTTCGCGGCCGCGACTGGGGTGATGCCGCTCGACATGCCAGAGTCTGTGCTTGTGCGTTTCACCGGAACGATGCAGCCCGGGATCACCTTGCGCGATCTCGTACACGCGATCCCGCTCTATGCGATCAAACGCGGCCTGTTGACCGTCGCCAAGCAGGGCAAGGTGAACGCGTTTTCTGGCCGTATTGTCGAGATCGAAGGCTTGCCCGACCTCAAAGTTGAGCAAGCGTTTGAGCTCTCCGACGCTTCGGCGGAACGATCGGCGGCGGGCTGTACGGTCAAATTGAATCCGGCGCCCATCATCGAATACATGAATTCCAATATTGTTCTTTTGAAGAACATGATCGCCGATGGCTACGCCGATGCGCGCACGATCGAGCGCCGCATTCGCGCGATGGAGGCTTGGCTCGCCGACCCCCAACTGTTGTCGGCTGACGCCGACGCACAGTATGCCGAGGTGCTCGAGATCAACTTGGACGAAATCAAAGAGCCGATCGTCTGCTGCCCGAACGACCCTGACGACGCGAAGTTTCTGTCGGAAGTCACCGGTACCAAGATCGACGAAGTCTTTATTGGTTCGTGCATGACCAACATCGGGCATTTCCGTGCAGCCAGCAAATTGTTGTCCGGCAGCAAGGACATTCCGGTGCGGCTGTGGATTGCGCCACCAACCAAAATGGACGCCACCGAACTCACGAAGGAAGGTCACTACGGCGTCTTTGGAGCGAGCGGTGCGCGGACCGAGATGCCCGGCTGCTCTCTTTGTATGGGTAACCAGGCTCAGGTTCGCGAGGGCGCAACCGTGATGTCGACCTCGACCCGAAACTTCCCGAACCGACTCGGGAAGGGGGCAAACGTGTTCTTGTGCTCGGCTGAGCTCGCGGCGATTTCGTCGAAGTTGGGCCGTATCCCCACGCTGGAGGAGTATCACCAGTCGATGGGGGTCATTAATTCGGATGCGAAGGCAATCTATCGCTACATGAACTTTGATCAGCTCGAGGACTATCGCCAGACGGCGAACGAAGTCCACCTGTCCTGACCAACCGTCGGTCTTGGAGCCGCAATCGATGAAAACCTATCTCGTTAACCATTGGATCAGCGGTCGCGAGACCGCGGGCCAGAGTGAATCAAAAGCCGAGATCCGCAATCCGGCGACTGGCCTCGTCCAAGGGCACCTGCAGATGGGGAGTTCGGTCGAGCTCGAGGCTGCGGTAGCGGCTGCGGTAGCGGCTTTCCCGGCTTGGTCGGGACAGCCGCCGCTTGCCCGGGCGCGGGTCTTGTTTAAATTTCTCGAGCTCGCGCAAGGGCACCGCGATGAGATTGCTCGGTTAATCGTTGCAGAGCACGGCAAGACCTTCTCGGATGCGGTGGGCGAGGTGATCCGCGGCATTGAGATGGTTGAATTTGCAACCGGGATCCCACAGCTACTCAAAGGCGAGTTCACCGAGCAGGTTGCGCGCGGCATCGATGCGTGGTCAGTACGTCAGCCGCTGGGCGTGGTTGCGGGGATTACGCCGTTCAATTTTCCGGCGATGGTCCCGTTGTGGATGTTTCCGCTCGCAATGGCATGCGGTAATACCTTCATCCTCAAGCCGAGCGAGCGCGACCCCTCGCCGAGCCTGCTGTTGGCGCGTCTTCTTCAGCAGGCAGGCTTGCCGGATGGCGTATTTAACGTTGTTCACGGCGATCGCACGATCGTCGACGGCATCCTTACGCACCCCGAGATCGCGGCAGTCAGCTTTGTCGGCTCAACCGCGGTCGCCGAGCACATTTACACGACCGGTTGCGCCCACGGCAAGCGCGTGCAGGCGCTCGGTGGCGCCAAGAATCACATGGTGGTGATGCCCGACGCCGACCTCGATGCCGCTTGCGATGCGTTGCTGGGTGCGGCCTATGGCTCGGCCGGTGAGCGCTGTATGGCGATTTCGGTCGCCGTTGCGGTGGGTTCAGCGGCGGACGCTCTCGTCGAGCGCCTTGCGCCGCGGGTCCGCACGCTGAAGATTGGCGAGGGCCATCAAGCCGAAACCGAGATGGGCCCCGTCATCACTGCCGCTGCCAAAGCCCGTATCGAGCATCTGATTGGCGAGGGCATTGCCGAGGGCGCGCAGGCAGTGGTAGACGGTCGGGGTTACCGGGTTGCCGGATACGAGGGGGGCTACTTTGTCGGCGCCACCTTGCTCGACGGCGTCACGCCAGAGATGACGGTTTACCGCGAGGAAATTTTTGGCCCCGTTCTCTGTGTTGTGAGGGTGGCCGATGTGGGGCAGGCCCTCGCGCTGGTCAATGGGCATGAGTATGGCAACGGCGTGGCCATTTTCACCCGCGATGGTGCGACCGCACGCGAGTTCGCGCGTGCGGTTCAGATTGGGATGGTAGGGGTCAACGTACCCTTGCCGGTACCGATGGCCTTCAACAGTTTTGGCGGTTGGAAACGTAGCCTGTTCGGTGATCACCACATCTATGGACCCGAGGGCGTCCGCTTCTACACCCGGCACAAGGCCATCATGCAGCGCTGGCCCGACGGACAGTCGCGGGGGCCGGAGTTCTCGTTCCCTCGTCTCGGCTGATCGCGCGGCTTATTCGACGCGGATCAACTCGCTGAGCGCGGTGCGCTCGGTGTAGCGGGTGCGCGCGTCGACGGTGTCGAGGCGTAAGCGCATAGGGGCCTTGTAGACCTCGCGACGCAACCACTGGCATTCTTCCTCGAGCCGCGTCGGATCGGACGGAAAGTGAAGGGCCCAAGCCTTGAGCCCGCCCTCTTCTCCGCTGTACCAGCGATAGCCGCGCGCCTTGAGTAAGTCCTTGCGATCGAAGGGCGACTGGAGCGCCCAAAGTTTGAAGTCCGCGCGAGCAGCGCGGGTGAGTAGCGATGCGAGTGCCGGTTGCCCGGCAGGACCCGTGTCCGCGGGCAACGGGCGTGCGAGGACTTCGAGGAGGGCTCGGCAATCCACGACGGCTCGGTGTGCCTCAAAGAAGATCCCGGACGCCAGCGCCAGGTGGCCCAGTGCGTTGCTTGCAAAGCCCAAGTCCCGCCAGGGGATTTCGCGCGCCGAGCAGGCCCATGGCAGCTCAGAAAAGCAGCCGAACCGTTTTTCGACCATGGCGCGGTCGTATTCCGCGTTGTGCGCGATGACGATGGCCGCATCGCTCACAATTTCCTCAACGAGCGCGTCGTCAATTCTTTTGCCGCGCACCATTTCGTCGGAAATGCCGTGAACGGCGGTGGATGCACCCGGGATTGGCATTCCGGGGTCCTCAAGTTCGTCGAAGACGTCGAGCACGCGCAGGACGCGGCCGGACCTGGGTTCGTACTCAAACGCCAACATTCCGAGCTCGACGATCCGGTCCTGCGTTCGATCGAGGCCTGTCGCCTCGACGTCGAGGATCAGGCCACGCGCCGTCGGCGCACCAGAGCCGTCGGCAAAATGGACGCGCGCCTCGAGTTGCCGTGCGACCCGATAACGCGGATCACGCTCGACAAAGCGAGCAAGAACGTCGGTGAGCCTGCGCGCATCCTCGGCACCGAGGGTTCCATCTCGAAGGCTCTGGAGACGGGAGGGGTCAATCGTTGAGTCGGTGAGATCCAGCATGAGCCAAAGGCTAACCGGCTCTTTGAGGAATTCCAAATCGCTACCGATCCCCTGATTTTGGGACGCCGAGTACGGC
>Ga0114963_10000370_pt1 | contig 29868 bp, 40 predicted proteins | sample C_131016_EF_Meta_FD_87019 | JGI IMG/M metagenome (GOLD analysis project Ga0114963, IMG submission 87019) | Freshwater microbial communities from Lake Croche, Canada to study carbon cycling - C_131016_EF_MetaG | ecosystem: Environmental > Aquatic > Freshwater > Lake | place: Lake Croche, Canada... | reverse complement strand
TGTATCATAATTTAATCCCAATTTTTCTTCTAGGAGTTTTTGTGTGGCGGGCTGGCCTCCCAGAGTTATCTCTGTAGTGTCATCCCATATTCCTTTCGCGCTTTCCCAGAGCCTCAAAGTGTCAGGCTTTCTTGTTCTTACGACCCTGAAGTCGCCCCATCTGACCTCTGTCTTGAGTCCTTTGCCGACTTGGTTGTTTATTACATCTTTGTGGTTTATTTTCTTAGGATGCTTTATTGTCTTTCCAAATAATGTGTAGACTATTATCTCGGGTATGCTGCTCTTTCCGACACCATTGCTGGCCGTTTTAGACTCGCTGTCCACGACATCAAAATTGCTGCCTTTAACAAGAACTATGTTGCCGTGCTTTTTGAGATTCATCTCAAAAGCATCGGGACCGAAACACAAAAAGTTTTGTGCATAGATGTATTTAATGTCTAGGCTTTTCATTCTATCTCACTTTGATGACAGATGGCAGTTCCGATCTTAATCAAGGTTGATTTGTCAAGGTTGTCGACATTGGCTTGATCAACATATTTTTCCAACATCTCTTCTTCCTTGTACAAAATGGCCTTTGCGTTTTTTACGACATGATCTTCTTTTTTGTGAGTCTGTTTGATCTCTAGAGAAGAGACTTTCGATGACTCTACGAGCCTCTGTCGAATATCGCTCATTTCTCGGCTGGCTATGTCATCGACTTCAAGGCGTACAAACTGTCCCTTGAGGTCGTAATCATCAAGTTGTTCTTGATTCAAAATATAATGCTTTGGACTAAATTCGTTCTCTATGTATTCTAATTTTCCTGAGTCGGTTTCAAATATTATAACGTGCTTTTTCTGGAAGGCTTCTCCAAAACTCAACTGAAGGGGCGACCCTACATACTCGACCTTGTCGTTTAGTTTTTGCTCAGCGTGGTAGTGGCCGAGAAAGACCTTGTCCCATTTTTTGAATATGTCGGGGCCTACTTTAATCATGTCTCCGTCATGTTCTATCGTCACCTCGGACATAGTATTGTATTTAACGTTCCATACGGCCCCGTCTACAGATATGTGGCCGCCTAAAACTTTCTTTTGTTCCTTGGGAACATTCTTTTCCCACTCTTTCTCTATAACTTTCAGATCCTCTATGGGATTGTGCGTATAGGGAAGAAGTCCCAAAAAGAATTGCTCGGATCCTTCAACTATTTTTACGACGCACGGTTTGTTGATGACTCGCACGCCGGGAAGATTTCGGAGAGGGTTGACACTAGAAACGTCTAATTTCTCGTAGTGCCAGAGATCATGATTGCCAAGAAGGAGATTGACATTAAACTCGAAACTACACAGATATTTCTCAAATATCTCAAATGTTTTCTGGTATGTAAGCACATCTATCTTTTGGCGGTCGTGAAAAAGATCCCCCAAAAAGACTATGTTTTTTATGCTTCTATCTAAGGCAGTCTGGAACGACCAATCCAAAACCTTCAAACAATCATCGAGCCTTTCGGCCGATCTCTTGTGAGGATGGATGTGCAAGTCGCTGAATACTAATATTTCCATAAAAATCCGTGAGTATGGATTTTTATTCTAATTCATTCTTCTGCTTTTGTCCAGATGTTTTCTTGTCTAAGGATTTTCTTAGAAGACTCCATAGATCATGAGAGCCGACTCTCTTGACAGGTGCGGCTTGGGCTTGCGGTTGGCCCTCTCCGGGCATTCCTGGACCTGGTCCCATAGACATTCCGCCGCCGGGAGGCCCACCAAGGCCGGGAGGAGGGCCTCCGCCGCCAATAGGTGGCCCACCGAGACCCGGAGGGGCTCCTGGGGGGCCAACGGGCGCCGATGAGGGTGGTGGGCCACCAGCGCCGCCGGGAGGGCTTGGAGGAGTAGGAACGGCTTCGGATATGAGAAACTGGTGAAAGGTCTTCATCGGATTTATATAGCCAACGAATAGATAATTGTGGAACGATTTAACAAGGAGGTCAATTTATGGAAAATACGGATACAAAGGATATCATCACGCTTTTGGTGACGCTGTTTGTTCCGCCGCTGGGCGTGGCTTTGAAGAAAGGTTTTGGGGGTCACTTTTGGGTGAACTTGGCTTTGACCATTTTTGGTTTCTACATCGCGGGTTTGATCCACGGAATCTTCGTAGTCCTCAAGGACTAAAAATTTAACTGCGGGATGGCCGCTATTATTGTTTTCCAGTTTGGGCCGGCCGGGTCGGCCCAAACCTTGAATTTATTTTCGGCTTGCTTTGGTCCAGCCTCGCTAGTCTTTCCAGTGGTTCTGACCTCAATCTCGTGAGTGCACTCGTGAACGATGGTGCTGGCTATCTCTATGATGGACTCCTTGGTGTCTCCTAAACGGGAAACTATTGCACTTACATTAACTCGTATCACATCTGAGGGGGCTAATCGACTAGGATCTATATTTGGCTTATATTGATTAATTACGGCGGAAGGTAAATTTCTCAAATTATTCTTGTATTGGTCAAAAGTGCCTTGTCCGAACACGAATTTTGTTCTTGTGGCGGTTTTGGGGCCTATAGCGTCCTTGTTTTCGGCTGAATTGTAGAGGCCGTAAACTCCCGATCTATGCAAGTCCGCTATGGTGCTTATATTTGTAAGTAATTTTTGATTCGTCTTTCTATCATATAGTTGCACGAGTTTGACAGCATATTTGGCCTTGTTGTACAAGAAATCTATTTTGCTATCTACATTCTCTGTGCCTACGGTATTTGCGAGCCATTCCTTGAATTCGAACATGCTCGTATATAGGAGTTAAAATGGATAGTTTGAATTTTTATCTTTCGATTTCAATTAGTTTATTTTTGGTTTCTCTGGCTTATATTCTTTGGGCCAAGAGAAGAGATAACGAGAAAGAATTCAAGGCACAATTCGCTGTCACAGGATGTTTGTTGGTCGTTTTCTACGGAGTGTGTTTTTTCTCGGGAATATGCAGCATACTCAACTTTTTATTCCGATGGGTGATCTAAAATGGAATCAACATTCATTACCGTTTCGGACTTGACATTCATTACTGTTTCCGCAAGACCAGAAAATTTGCCGATTGTGGCCAAGGAAATAGAAAATCAAAGATCCGACTGGGCAGGCGGTTACTTCTGGCGCATAATATTTGACTTTGAAAAAGAAGAGGGAATTTTAAGCAAGGAAGTGGAAGAATTCTTGTCTGTGCGTTCAGATTGGATAAGTTTTCAATTCTTGAAACATGAGGCAAACAGACGGTCGGGAGGGAACCACGGAAAAGATACGCTCGTAAAATCTACAAAATCAGGGTGGATGTATCAGATAGATGACGACAACGAATTGTTTCCGGGTTTTGTTCGACAATTCAAAAAAATGCTGTTCGAACATCCCGATTGTAATCTTTTTTGTTTTTGGCAGAATTCAAGATACTATCCGAGAAAATTAAGTGACATTCGCGTTGGAATCGTAGATGCTGCGATGTATGTGTTTAACAAGACGGCTTGCGATGGAATAGACTATCCGCTGAATTATGGGGGAGACGGTGAGTTTGTTCAGAAGATGATAGAAAGTTCAAATGTGAATGCGTGGCTAGAACCTAGAGATTTGTGCTACTACAACAAAATAAAGGAAGACTCAAAAATGAAAAATATTGGAGAACTTGCTAATTTGGCAATTCGTTTCGGAACCGACAAGCACGCAAGGCACAACTATTGCGAGGTTTACGAAAAAATATTTGAACCCTACAGACACAAAGACATATCTTTTTTAGAACTTGGCGTTTTCAAAGGAAGTTCAATCACGATGTGGAGAGAATGGTTCTCCAAAGCCGAGATTTACGGTGTGGAGAGCGGAACAGATTTAAGTATGGTTCCGATAATAGACCTACCCAACACGAAGATAATCGAGGCAAACACTCAGAACATAAGCGTTTGCGATCTTCTCGGACGTAAGAACTTTGACATCATAGTGGACGATGCTGATCACCACCCCTACGCACAACTAATAACTCTTTGGAACCTTTGGCCGCTCTTAAAGAAAGATGGTATGTATGTGATAGAAGACGTTCAAAATTTTAATAAATGGTCAGATCATTGGAAATTCTTGAATGTCGAAGTATTTGATCAAAGAAGCAAAGGAACATATGACAGCGTCATGCTTTTAATTAGGAAAAATTGACATGGAAAAAGACATATTGATATTCACTGTTGCACAAGGAAGACTTTACGAACGCCTTGCATCTAACCTATTCAGAAGCATAAAATTTTTTCATGACGGACTGACGACGGCTTGCATGTCATTAAACAAGCCAAGTTTTTGCGATATCCACATTCCTTTGGATCGTGAAATAAACGAATTTTCTATAGCAGGGCAGTCGTACTCTTTCAAAATCGGAGCCATGCTTCAGATGAAGGATATACTGAAGGATTTCAAGAAAATAATATACTTGGATTCCGATTCTGAGTGCGTAAACGATATGAAATTCGATAAGGCTATATATGATTCCGAATTCTACGCAGCGTGGTGTCAATCTATTGTCACAGAGAACGAGCAGATCAAATCAAAAATAAACCCCGACTGGGTATGGCAAGGCGCAAAATTTTCTAAACACTCGGAGATGGCTAATTTTTACGGAATCAAAGAGTGGAAAAATATAAATGCGGGTCTAATTTGCGTAAGTTGCGACAAAGTTGAATCGGTTTGCGAAAAATTTGAAATTTGGGTAGAACGAGTTGGAAAATTTCATCACAAAAACTTTGGAAGTGAAGAAATCATACTGTCGTTAATGCTCGCGGAGATGTACCCAGAGTACAATACTCCCGACATTTGTAAGAACGGAATATGTCAACTCAACATGGGCAGCGATCCCAAGACCATAAGAAAAGAAAAATCTTTCATTTACAATCCATGGTATAACTCCGGTGGATCTTCACTTGTGAGGGCGACTTGTGTGCACAGCCCAGGTGGGAAAAACACGCTCGTTGCCGATATTCCAGAATAAAGAGTTTTTTGCTAGAATAAAGTCGAAATGAAAGAAACCATACTCAGAATACAAAACTGCTATTCGTGGCTCTACTGTGAAAAGCCAGAAGTCTTGAACGTGCTCCATGAGAACATGAGGTTCAGGGAGAAAGGCTACTTCCACAGCAGACTCTATAAGCAGAAACTATGGGATGGCTATACGGAATTCTTCAGCAAGAAGACCGGACGGTTCCTCACGGGATTGCTCCCCGAGGTGAAAGCGGCTCTATCTCACATCGGAGAAGAATACAAGACGATGGATGAAAGGGGGGTTTTTGAGTTCAAACACTATGAAATCGAGGAGAATTTTCTCAGTGATAGTTTCAACCTTTATGATTACCAAGTTGATTTGACTAACGCTTTGATTAAGCACAAGAGAGGCGTGATATGTGCGCCAACCGCCGCAGGGAAGACGAACATAATGGTTGCCATCCTCAAGTCGTTGCCAGAAAACTGTCCGACTCTAGTGCTTGCGAACAAAAAGAGCCTAGTAGAACAGAACTACGAGGAGATCGTAAAGTGGGGATTTTCCAATGTCGGAAGACTCTATGGAAAATACAATAAACCCGGCGTGATCACATGTGCTACCGTACAAAGTTTGCACAAGATGGAACCCCTCCTAGATAAAATAAAGGCACTTGTGGTCGACGAAATACACGAGAACATGAGTAAGGAGCCGAAAAAGTATTTCAACAAGATGAAGAGTTGCGCAGTGAGGGCGGCAGTCAGCGCAACCCCGTTTAAGTTTGGAGGGAAAGACTTGTGTCAGAAGTGGCTCGTCAAAGGCTACTTTGGCCCAGCCTTGAAATCTAAGAGCGCGGGAGGAGTACTCACTACTAGCCACCTTCAAGAAAGGGGAATGCTCGCGAAGAGCAAGTGCACTTTTTATCCCGTACGGGAGCCAGAACTCAAATACGAAATATACATGGATGCCGTTACAAGAGGAATAGCCGAAAACTGGCACTTTCATGAGATAGTCGTCAATCTCACCAATAGGCTTGAGGGACGAACGCTTATACTCGTCGACAGGATAGCCCACGGGGACAGTCTAGCGTCTCTTATTCCTGGGGCTCTTTGGGTGCAAGGAAAAGATGACTTGGAGACCAGAAAGTTGGTCATAGATAAGTTGAAGAGTTCAAAAGAAAAGGTTGTGGGAATCGCAACACAGCAAATTTTTAATGCAGGCATCAATGTGATGGTTCACAATGTGATCAACGCTGCTGGGGGGCAAGCCGACCACCATATCATCCAGAGGGTAGGTAGAGGTCTCAGAACGGCAGAAGACAAGGAGATACTAAACTACTACGATTTCGTATTCCACAACAACGAATACCTTTTTGAACACAGCAAGAAAAGAATCAAAATACTGAAGAAAGAGGGCCACGAAATATCCGTGGTTGAGTGATGAAACTTTTTTACAGTTACAACGAAGACTTCGGCGACATGCACGACAACTTCATCACATCAATGAAGGACAGATGGGAGTTGATGCCATCTAAGATAGAAAATTTTGCCTTAAAGAATGAGTTAGCGGGCGGTTCGGCTGGGGATAACATGAGATGGAATCTCTTGCAACGGGCTTTCGACTCAACAGATGAAAATGAAATATTCGTAATGTGCGATGTGGACATCATATTTTACAAACCATGTTTTCCAATAGTGATGGGAGAATTTCTAAAAAGGCAACGCATAAAAGTGGGAGATTGCTTGCAAGAAAAAGAAATTGATCTTGTCGCTCAGATGGAGCACGTTGAAGGCATGGTGAACATGGGTTTCATGGCGATGAAGAACAACGAAAGAGTCAGAGCCTTCTGGCGAGGGGTTTATGAAATATCGTTGAGCAAAGGAGAATGGGATCAATTAGTGACCAACAAGGTTCTATATGAAAATATAGCCGGCTTAGGCGAAAACTTGGTCGAGTACAAGGACGAACAAAAAATTAGGTGGAGTAGGTTTCCGAAAAGCATATGGAACATGAGTATAGGCGTGATAGATGGCGAAATCGCACTTCATCATGCCAATTGTGCTATATCAAAAGAAGACAAATTCAATCAGTTTAAAATGGTCAATGAAAAATTGATATCCATTGGTTTGGCTTAGGAAGGAATGTGGCGTATGTCCCAAGCGCCCCCGTCACCGCCATCAGGAACGAAGTCCTTGTTTTTTGTATAGGTGGGCTTTCCTTCGAGATGGCTTATGTTCCAAAGGCCCTTCTCTCCGTTCTTGGCGGCATAGTCTTTCTGCGTGGGGTGGCTTGGCTTTCCTCCAAGGTGGGTTATATCCCAAACTCCTCCCTCGCCCGGCTTGAACTTCTTCTCGGTATGGCCGGGTAAGTTGCTTATGTTAAAATCCCCTCCGTCGTTACCTTTGTATATTCTGTCGTCTATTGATAAGTAAAATATGGCATCCGCACTTCTCGTAAGATACCAAGCGGGTGGGTAGAGTCCTATTCCTCCGTATCCCAAAGGATACAGACCAGTTTTGGATCCCGGGTTTGATCCTTCAGCCACGACATCGGGATGATTATTATTCAGCCACTTATTGAATTTGTGAATCATAACGCCTCAAATCTATATACTCGACATGAAAACATTTAGAAAATGGCTTATCCTCAAGGAGGGTAAGGATATATTTGGATTTGAAAAAGAGCGTGCGGCTCCAAAAAAAGTCGTCGATGAAAGTCCGATAATACCAATCAATCCAGACGATCTGATCGACACTATGCTTGAGACTAATTTGGACGGTCGAAAGGCCTTCTCCGACTTTCCTGACCAGATACAGTGGGGGAGAGAGCCGGGTGCGATCCAGATGGTTATAAGCCCCCTCGGGTCTTTTAAAAGCATAGTGAGAAAACTTCATACGAACTTAAAGGGAGAAAGCATATGGATATGTAAGAAAATTATACCCTACACAGACATAATGCACGCCAATAAAAAATTTGATGAGTCATTCGCATCGGATCTTTTTGAGCAGATAGAAAAAGTCAGCAAGGGAGACTTAGAGGCTCCTCTGAACAACTATATCAAACTTGACTCATTGACCATCAAGATCGCTAACTACTGCCGACGTAAGGACATAATTCCAGAGATATTCATGTTCCGAGGAATAAAGCAAATAAAGAAGAATGAGAATTACTTGATACATTTCGAGCCAAGGGGACAAGGTGTAGAAGCTCCTGGGTCGGCCAGATTGGAACAATTCATTATCGACATGAGTTACAATCCTGAGACGGGGGTGATAAAAAGTTTCGGGCACGACGTGCAATCCCCACTCTCGGGACATCAGTGGTACCCGCAACCTTCTGAGTGGGAGGAGTACTTCTCCCCTTCGCAATCGCCAAATGAAATAACTGAAGCAATAGGAGCGGCTCTGAGTACGTATTGATATGCAAAAATTTACTGAATTTGCAGAGTCTTTTGCGATAGTTTCTTGCAAGGATTTTGACAATCCTAACTTCCAAGTGTGGGGGGCCGTACCTCCCGGGTGTAGAAAGAAGAAGGAGCGAGTTATAAAGATGAAATTCAAAGAATGGGTGAGGACTAAGAAATGAAAAGTTACGGAGTTTATGTGGGAGAAGAGGATAGAGGATACATAATAGCAGAATCTCTGTTTGAAGCAGAAATACGTGCAGCTAATTTGTATCCTCAAAAGAAGGAAGAAATAACCGTCTCCTTCACGGAAGACTTTAAAGAAGGAGAATGAATGGAAGCCAATAAAACTAATCTGCGCGGAGCCGTGGTGGACATAGCCAAGAGTTTAGAGTCCGTATTCAAAAAATATAGCAGACAGACCAGAGCAAAAGCTTGGGATAAGATAACAAGTAAGGAAGGCGAAAAAGAAGTCAAAAAGATACTGAACGACCCTACCAGACAGATAAACACATTCCAGAAATTGGCCACAAAAAATGAATCATTTAAGGAATGGCTACGTTTCGATGAGAAATCCAATTCATCACGCCCAGACGGATTGGAAAAAATTTAATACATTGTACATGCGCGGATCCATAAATATTTGTTATGCGATATTCATGGATTTTGGCATTACTAATTACAAGTTCTTCTATCGGGGGTACAATAGACCCTTCGGTGCCAGACTCCAAATATAAGGAATACGGATCAAAATTTGAATCTGTAGTAAGCCTTAGAGGGATGTGTTGCTGTAATAAACAGAAAGAAGAACACCCTTTCTATGCAAGTGCCGTAGTTATAAGTCCTAATTGGATATTGACCGCAGCACACGTGGTTAAAGGCGGCTCAGAAATAAAGATAACGATCAACGGCAAGGACTACGAAATCAAAAAAATAATAATCAACGAGAATTTTAAAGACGAAGAGATCGGATATCACGACTTGGCGTTGGGTTATTGCGAAGATGATCTTGGATTAAGTTTCTACCCAGAACTCTACGAAAAGAATGACGAGGTTTCTAAGGTAGTGAGCATTGCCGGCTACGGGATGACAGGTACCTTTTCAACCGGTTATGAAAAGTCCGACGGAATAAGAAGGGCGGGTTCAAACATAGTCGAAAGAACAGAAAGAAACGTTCTGGTGTGCACAAACATGGGAGGGAAAAGAACACAATTGGAATATATGATAGCGAGCGGCGACAGCGGCGGCGGATTGTTTATAGACGGAAAATTGGCGGGAATAAATTCTTTCGTTATGGCCTCCGATGGAAAGTCCAACTCAGATTACGGCGACGAATGCGCTCATACGCGAATCAGCCTTTATGCAAGTTGGATTCGAGAAAAAATAAAAGAAGAACAAAAATGATGGAACATAAAAATATAAAACATGTAGGAAAGGTTGCTGTATTCTATATTCCCGTAGAAAAATTGACCGAAGAAGTTAGAAGCGCAATCCACGATTTCTTCGTATCTGAATATTGTGCGTATACCCACGAGTGCAGCGAAATAAGAGGATATTGGGTGACAGGAGGAGAGATAGTAAGAGACAAGCACGAAAGATATGAGGTTGCCTTTCACGGAGATGAAAAATTTAAGGCTTTTGTAGATTTCTTGTCTGAGTTGTGTGGTACTATTAAGGAAGATTCAATATATCTGACAGTTGCCGACGAGGCCTACCTAGTAGAAGCATTTTACTCCAAGGAAAGAAATAATTTGGGCGGTGGATTATCAAAAAAGAATTTTAAGTACTGGCATATCCAAACCTTGTGGAAGTTTTTAACATCAAGCGAATCAGGATGGAGAGAGTAAGTCCAGCCGTCAAATAAAACTTCCTCAAATTCTATTCTAGCGTCGCATCCAAAAAACCATTCGGGCGAACTGACTAAAACAAAACTATCACTTAAGCCCTTGATTTTTGAACCTTCTCTTAGAAAAGAATCCACGCCAAGAACGACTGGGGAGAGGTTCATTTGCGTAGTTGGCGGCGGAGCGAGGTTATATGCCCATCCTTGATGCATAACGAACATATTGCCGCCCTTACTCAATATTTGAACCCTAAGTTTTCCGTCGTCTTGCGGCGCGTCTTTTTCAAATATACTCATGAGAAAACTTTTCTCTAAAAAACTGCTCTACTTGTGGATTTATGGACGATCTGTAGTAGGTCTTGTCAAAATTAAAACAATCCAATCCTTCCTTAAAAATTTTTCTTATCCACGGAGAAATAACGATATAGTAGCACGAAAGTTCGCCGTTTCCAACCCATCTCATTATATTTTCTTTGTTATTTTCCAGTTCGTCATAAGAAAGACATTTTCTACGGGATAAAAGACCATGAGAATTTTCTAGTTCGGCAACGACCTTTGAATTTTTAGCGGAAATTCCTATTTGTTCTGAGGTCAAAGCTTGACCGAGTTTTTTTTGATATTTTCGTTTCCAAACCTTCCATCTCATCCATGCCTTTTCGCCGACTAAACAATGAGGCTCTACCAAAGCGTGAATTTCACCTTCCCGTATGCTTTTTAATATTTGGATCTGTGCCCTGACATATAGCCTAAAGTCGCTGTCTGGGATTATTCCGTTCATTTCTTTTGCAAGTTTGTAGCAGTACTTGAAAAGGGTGGATTTTCTAGGATCCGAGTTTCTTTTGAGTTTTACAGTTTGTTCTTTTGGAAGTTCTCTTTCGCACTCTTCTTGCCACATTATTGCTATTTTATAGGCCTTAGACTCCATATCATTCATCTTGTATTTCAAGATGGGTTCTAGTTCTTTCATTTTTGACCTTGCGTTCTTTTCGGAATCCAGTATGATTCCCACCAACAAAAACCTCAACCGCAACTACTATAACCTAATAAACCAAAAACTTCAACTGAAAACTGCAAAACTGATTTGTCATCGTGTTGATTCACGAACGCATGGTCCTATGACCATGTAGTCCTATGCCTTACGCTGAGATGCGTATGAAATAACTAAGGGGCAGAACCGCTTGATGAAAGACTTTTTGGTGTGGTGAAAGCCATACGTTTTAGCCGTGTAACCCGACGCTGGTTTGATGCGTCATGGGGCCTGGGCCACGGTCCGCAATAGGGTACAAAATAAAAAGTCGTATAATTCAATGCGGAGGACTTGCAAAGGACAGCAATCAGAAGTGTGAACTCGGACGGGTATCGCAATCTAATAGAATGTACTAATATTCAATAGAATATAGTAAGTCTAATAGAGGGTACCCTAAGGGATGGCCCCCTTTCTACACATAGGAAATTGAACATGAGAGAAGACATTAAAAAGTTGGTTCCCAAGTTTCTTTGGAACAAGGTTCAATCCAAGAAAAAGACAAATAAGTCTTTGAGGAGAAACATAAGGAGAATGGCAGAGAGGAAGGGAATATCCTACAAGATGGGAATACTTCATTTCTATCAAGTCAAATCCCTAAAGGAACTGGACAAGCATCTGGTATTCTCTCTTTTGAAGAATTAAGATTCGTATGGATTTTTATTCTAGATTCAGATAGGATAATGAGATGACTGAATTCGCAGAGGTACTGCCGCAACTTAAAGGAAAGGACATCTATATGTACCTTTCCAAGGACAATCCCGACTGGGTTGATTTAGATATCGATGTGGAACTGGTCCTCCACTACGGCGGCAAGAAGGCTTCCCTCTCTTTAGCGGATGATGAAAGTGCGTCTTATCTCGCATCCTCTCTTTATCACTTTATAGATGAAAACAGCTTAGTCATATGCTGGGGAGTTAAAGATCTTTTTACGTATCTCAAAGGCCGGACAGAAATAAGTCTCGAGATATGCGACCGCTTGTACGACATATCGATAATGTGCTCATATTTCGGATTTTCTAAGGAAAGGCCAAAGACGTTCAAGGAGGCCGCCCAGACGCTTCGGATGGCCATGTCGGAGCCAGGCTGGGAGAACTTCCGAGAATTTTATCGGTCCGTGTACCGCCCTTTGTTTTCCAAGGTCGTCCCGGACATGGAGACCAACTGCTTGATAGACAACGCTAGAAGAAAGTGTGTCTATCCGACCTATGTCATAGAGGGTCAAGCCAATGGTCGACTCAAGGCAATAAGATCTGGCAACTCGTCCTACAATCCTCATTCGATAGGAGCTAACGAGAAGGCTAACTTGAGGCCCAAGGATTATGACGAGGTTTTTGTATACTTCGACTACAAGAACATGGAGGTCAATGTTCTTCAGTGGCTTAGCAAGGACGAGACTCTCGCTGAGATGCTCGTCACCGGCAAGGATTTGTACAAGGAAATATGGCGTAGGATCACCCTTCAGAATCCCACCGAATCGCACCGCTCATTGTGTAAGAACATATTTCTTCCTGTAGTTTTCGGCCAAGGCGCGAGATCCCTTTCTAAAAAACTTGGGATAACGGAAGAAATTGCGTCCAAACTCATATATAAGTTGAACAAGACCTTTCCCGTTGCTTTCGACTGGGTTAACTCTCAGTCGGTCGACAGCAACAATACGGCGACCGATGCTTTTGGTCGGAAGAGAAAATTTGAAGATCAAAAGCAGTACAAGATTAAAAATTTTTGTATTCAGTCGCCCGCGAGCCTGATTTGTTTGAAAAAACTAGTGCGTTTACACGAGATGTTGGCCAGTAAGGCAAGCATTTGTTTTCACGTACATGACGGTTACTGTGTCCTTTGCAATAAAAATGAAGTTAACTCTGTCTATGAACTAGGGACCTCTGTTTTAGAGGAAGAAGATCCTATGTTTCCCGGGCTTGACCTCAAGACTACTTGTAAATTCGGCCACAGCTTGAATGATATGCAAAATATAATAAAAGGAGCCCAATATGAAGATAATTCAAGATTCGTTTCCGGTCACTGAGGAGGAATACTTGCTTCTAGATAGCAAGTTTGGCGAACTCTGCGAGTACCAAGCATGGCAGTTGATTAAAAAAAATACTCGAAACAACCACACCGATAGCCAAGAGGATATTGCTCAAGACATGCGTATGGCCCTCCTTCGTGCGGCCTCGTACTACAAGAGGCAATGTTACATAGAAGCATGTTTGGAGTCTTGCAAGAAGTACGCCAAAGATCCAGTTATAAAGTCTGTCTTGAAAAAACTTTCTAATCTTTGGGAGAACAAGACAAGACATGGAGCAAATAAGCAGAAATTCGGACCCCACCAAGAAAAGATGTTGGATAAACTTGCCAAGGTTCTTGTTCCCGCGAAGGAGAGGCCTAACAAGAAGGCTCATCTCAAGATGGATTCTAAATTTGCCACTTACTGCAAGGCCATAACTTGGAATGCCCAGAAGTCGCTCGGGAAGAGGATCACCAAGGAGAAAAGCATAAGAACAGGAATGGTTTCATTGTCGGAGTTTGATTATCTGGGCGGTAGTTAATCCCAGTGTTCGGCTCCATATTCATCGAAATAGTGAAGCACCCATCCTGCCGTTGACGGGTATTTGCGGTCTATTTTTATTTTTCCGTCGTGTATCTTTCTGTGGCAATTACTGCATGCGCTTACGGTATTAGATTCCGTGTATTTTCCTCCTTCGGAGCCCGGTATTATCCGGTGCACATCCAAGAGGCAGTAATCCTCCTCTCCACAGAACTTGCACCTCTTGTCTATTTTTTTCTTGATTACTTTGTCTATCAACTTCTTTTTTCTACCCATGCATTTAAAGAAGTTTCAATTGACAAAAATTCTATCTTTTGCTAAATTGTACTGCAATGAGGTCAAAATATGAGAATTGAAAATGAGATAAAATTGGACTATTCCGACGTCTTGATTTGTCCGAAGAGGTCCGAATCTCCTAGCAGAAAGAATGTGAACCTCTCCAAGAAATTCACGTTTTTGAATTCAGGGGCTCATTGGGAGGGGGTTCCCATAGTTGCAGCAAACATGAGCACGGTCGGCACCTTTGCCATGAGCAAGGCTCTCTCCAATTTCGGGCTAGCCACATGTTTGCACAAACACTACACGGTCCAGCAACTCGTCGAATTCTTTCGTAAAGATGACGCTTTCTACACGCTTGGAATCAAGGACGATGATTTTGAAAAATTGTCGGATTTCCAGAGGGCTTTTGGCTCTGCCCCTATGCACATCTGCCTTGACGTTGCGAATGGCTACACGAATTTCTTCGTTGATAAATGCAAGCAGTTGAGAGATAAATTCAAAGATTCTGTTCTGATGGCGGGCAATGTTTGCACCCCCGAGATGGTCCAAGAACTGCTCTTGTCCGGCGGAGTAGATATAGTCAAGATAGGAATAGGTCCCGGGTCTGCATGTACCACGAGGCTCGTGACGGGCGTAGGATACCCGCAGTTCTCAGCGTGCATTGAGTGCGCCGACGCTGCTCATGGATTAAGAGGCCATATAGTCGCAGACGGAGGATGTACGACTTCCGGGGACTTAGCGAAGGCCTTCGGGGCGGGAGCCGATTTTGTCATGCTAGGAGGCATGCTGAGCGGCCACGACGAGTGCGAAGGAGATTGGGACGTCGATGAAACGGGCCGAAAGAAATACTTGAACTTCTATGGTATGAGTAGCAAGGAAGCCATGGAGAAGTTCAACGGAGTTGCGAACTATAGAGCCTCCGAGGGCCGTTCCGCAAAAGTTCCATACAAGGGGCCGGTGGAACACACCGTCCAAGAAATCCTCGGTGGACTGAGAAGCACTTGTACATATGTTGGCACCGAAAGTCTCAAGGACTTGAGCAAATGCTGCAAATTCATTAGAGTGAACAATACCCACAACAGAATTTTCGAAAACTGATTCCCTCGCTCTATTAGGCCAACAATGCAAGAAAACGAAGACCTTTCCCCCGAGGAGCAGACGGAGCTCGAGGGATTGACTGATCCCGACTCCGAGGAATCAAATGAAAAATACCAATGGGATGAGGACTTCCAGAGGACAATAGTTGGCTTACTTCTCAATGATCGATGGTTCTGCACCCAGTGTCGCGATCTTATAAAACCCTCCTACTTCATAGATGAACGACACCAACTTATTTGCAGGATTCTTTTCGATTACATAGACAAGTACAAGTCAATTCCGATCAAAACGCTTGTTGTTCAGCAGATCAAAAACAAGGTCTCAAACAGAGATGACCAAATTAAATTTCAATACACAGCCGAAGCGGAACTTATATACAAAAAATATGTTCCCGGTTTAGAAACCAGAGAAGCTCTGCTTGACCAAATAGTCAATTTTGCCAAACTTATGGGTCTTAAGTCCGCGTTCGATCAGTCTCTAGGACTAATCCGCCGCGACCCGGAGAGCGAGAACACTTGGGTCAAAATTCAAGATCTTCTCAAGGGTGCCTTGCTTGTAGATAGAAACTTTGAGGAGGGTCTGATCTACTTTGACACGTTCGAAGAGCGATATGCAAGAATGGAGAAAGAGGAAGAAACCAGGGAAAGGTTCACCAGCGGATTTGAGTCTATAGACGACGCCCTTCTCGGTGGAGGCCCACACAGAGGAGAGATTTATTCTTGGATCGGCTTGAGCGGTAGTGGAAAAAGTTTGGCCTTGGTCAGCGCGGCTCTCAAGAATGTTAAACAACTCGGCAAGAGGGTTTTGTACATATCTTTGGAGATGGGCGAGGACGCTATAGCGGAGAGATTTGACGCTCAACTTGCTGATGTGGATATTAACAAACTCCAAGAACTCAAGTCTAAAGTCAAAGCGGCATTCGACGAACACATTCAAGACCATGAAGACAAACGCACGCTTGTAATAAAGCAGTTTCCGGCTGGGAGTATGACAGTCGCCACGCTCCGAGCGTACATGCAGCAACTTCAGATGGTCGGCTTCAAGCCGGATCTTCTCGTAATAGACTATATTGGTGAGATGAAGGATTATCCCGGCATGCCTACATACGAATCCAGATATAGAATAGTCAGAGATCTGCGCGGCCTCGCCACAGAAGACAAAATATGTATATTCACCGCAATGCAGCCAAACAAAGACGCACGCGAAGCACAAAAGAAGGATGGCGGCATGCATGGTGGAGATGGCGTAATAGATGACACGAACCTTGCCGATTCCTACGGCCAGATCAGACCCTTGGATGGTTGCTGGTCTATAAACCAGATGCAAGCCGAGAAGGAAGCGGGCATAGGAAGAATATTTGTCATCAAGCACCGTCATGGCAAAAGCAGGTTTACTTGCTGGGTCAAGTTCGAGAGTGGCAAAGGCACTAAGAACACCTTGCAAATGAATCAGATCAGCGAGGCCGAATATAATAAAATATGGCGTGAGTACTCTTTCAAGAAGACCAATAAGTCTGCCGATGTTGAGGGTCAAGTAGAGACTCTCAAAAATAAGGTGGGCAAGTTCAAGGATGACGCCGGATATGAAGATCCCGATTCGCCCGATATACAACCAAGTTTGGAGGAAACATGAATAGTTTTGATAATACACCGCCACAAGTTCAAACGTCTGTCAAGATCGGAGGCCAAGATATTGTTCTTGACAACTCCCGCCTTGCATTTAACGAGATAAGTCTCAACAATTTCATGGAGAACCTCGCTCTCTGGTACGACTACTTCAGTCAGAAAATGGCTGAGGCCGAGGCAATATTGGCGTACAAGGAGTACGAGTACGATATCCTATTTTCTTCTGCGTACGAAAAGAGTAAGGAAGAGGGCTGCACCGACAAACTTGCCGAGGCAAACGCTAAGAAAGAATCTAATGTGTGCGAGGCCAAGAGAGAGATCATTGGAGCAAAGCACAAGGTCACGCTTCTCAAGCAGCACCTCAAGTCTTGGGATAAAGCGCATGAAAACGCCATGAGCCGAGGACACATGGTGCGTAAGGAAATGGATAAACTTAATACCGACATAGTTTTTAAGAACAAGGATGACCGCGTTTCTAACATAGTCAAAGGCGGGTTGTCGGATTAGATTTTTCTTTAGTTTCTTCCAATATTAGTGTTTAATGAAATATCTCGTAGATCCTAGCGACATAACGAAGTTCGATTCTTCCGAAGATGAACTTCAACTCGCCTTGCTCTTTTGGATATGCGCTGCCGGAAAGAAGGCTAGTACGGCAGCACGCAACCTCGACCGCCTTCTTTCGCACGGGAGAGAAAAGTTCGGTTCGGAAGAGCCGTTTGAAATAGTGAGAAGGTTTGGTAATGACCTTTCTGACGAGCTTAAATCCCATGGCATTGGATGTTATAACAACAAGAGCAAATCCATGCTTGACCTTACCGCTCGCGGCTTGGATCTTAAAACATGCTCCGTGTCTGACCTCGAGTTGGTAAGAGGCATAGGTCCCAAGACTGCACGATGTTTTCTTCTCCACACCAGGAGAGGAGTAAGGTTCGCGGGACTTGACACTCATCTTTTAAAGTTTATGCGGACGCTTGGGTACAACGCCCCTAAAACAACGCCTATTGGAAAATCCTATCTGCGTCTTGAGGATGAATTTTTGAAATTGGTTGATATGTCGGGCATGTCTGTCTCGAAGGTAGACCTTTTGGTATGGAACTATTACTCGTCCGGCACCGATGCTTCCAAGGAAGACATGAGAAGTTTGCTTAGGTCCATTAATTATGAAGGCTCCGAGTCTCTTCTATGTCAATGACACTTGAAGAAATACAGCCTATCCTTGCGGCCAAACTCAAAGCTCAAGCAATAGGCCCAAGAGTTTTTTTGGATAAGCTTCGCCTAATAGATGAATCGTCCAGGAAGAGCAGCCAATATCAAGATCCGAACTACCTTCCTTTTTATTATCATATTGGCAAGTTAGTTAAGCCGAAATCGCTTCTGCATATCGGTTTGGACTTAGGGCTTCCTTCTTGCTGCTTTCTTCAAGGATCCCCACAAGTCGAAAGAATACTTTGCTTCCAGAGAGCAAGCAAGGATTTCTACTCACCTAGGATAGCGTTTTCAAACATAAAAGATGTGAAGGGAAAGCGGTTCCCAATTGATTACCATTACGGCAACGTGGTCGATGGCGATTTCATAAAAAAAATGTCCTTGAAATTCGATATGATCATGATCACAGAAAAGATTAACGGAGACTTGATCAACGAGACTTTGGATGTTTGCTGGGAATATTTGAATTTGGATGGCTTTCTTTGCTTGGACCATGCCTCCGAGACAAAAGATATTTTTTCTGATTTCTGCAAGGCCAAGAACAGGCCATTTGTCGTTTTTGGGACAAGATATGGTGTTGTGCTAACTCAAAAGTAAAAAACGCATTAGTCAAAATCGAGTAATTTGCACTAATATAGGTAGTCAACTAAGGAAGATTCAGATGGGATATGAAATTGTCTTTCATTACAAGAATGCAACCGAGCAGCCCGGGGTCTACGAGGATGAAGTTAAGACCAAGAGTTGCAAGGTCGGAAAAGTCAATGAGGATATCGAGCTAAACATTATTGCTGGCAAAATAATGTCACAACTAGCCCGTAGAAACATACTAATTGTAGATGTTGATATTTACGAGTATGCAAAGAAAAAACTTGGCTATAGAGAAACAGCTGACGGAATAGTCATTAGAAACAAGAAATTCAGTTTTGATTCGGGTTGTGTCATTGTCACTGAAGAGTTCGATTCCGACGATGATTTTAAGCCCGTTCCTTCTCCCTCGAAAGAACTTGCTGATAATTCTTGTAGAGTCAAGCGAACGCAGTCTCCAAATCTCGCTAAGAGAGCAATCCGCCATGAGATGTACGACCCTGATCCCATAGGTCAGCTAAAAGTTGAACAGAGAGGTTTGCGATTCACCTTGGGCAAAAAATATCCTATTTATTCCGAGGAGTCTGCGGGATCTACTTTGATCTACGTAACTGTTGATGACTCGGGCAAGGATGTCAAAGTTAGCGCCGAGTATTTTGTTGCCGTTGGCGCTGGTCTTTTGCAAGCCGACGATGGACCAACATATGTCGGGGCTGAGAATCAAAAGGAAGAGATCAATCTTTGGGGAAGAGGCTACGAATCCGCAGATGTTCCAGACATAAGGAGAAAGTGAAAAATGGCTACCAAGAAACAGATCGAAAAGAAAAAGAAGGCCCGAGAACAGAAGGGTCGCGCTAGGGTTGCTGCTCAGAGACACAAGATGAGCGTCGTCAAGAAGAATGATCGCCGCCAAGCGATGTTGGACAAGAAGTTCAAGGAAAAGATTGTTCCTTTTGTTAAGGATCCGGAGAAGAGGAAGGCCATTGAGGAAGCCGAGGCGAATAAGTCGAGACAGAAGATTGAGAAGAATATGGAAATTCTGAAGGCTCTGGAGGACGAGTATTTGAAGGAGCAAGAACAGAAAAAGATTCTTAACGATACTTTGGAGGCCGAGGGTTATATTACGCTCAAAGACAAGGTCAACGCTCTCGAAGAGAAGGCAAGAAATTCAATGACCGATTCTGAGGCCGACACCGGCCAGATAGATCTTTCTAATGCTTGATGTTGTGGTTCCGGTTGGGTCCGACGATCTTGATCTTATAGATCAGCAAATAGAACATGTTAAGGCAAATATCCAAGGGTGCCGAAACATATACTTGATATCCCGACTGCCTCTTTCGGTTGTTGGATGCACTCATGTTTCGGAATCTATTTTTCCGTTCTCGCTGGACGATATTGCTTATTTTCATGGCAAAAACGAAAGAAATAGTTGGTATCTACAGCAACTTTTTAAACTTTACGCCGGTTTGGTCGTTCCAAAAATTTCAGAAAAGTATCTTGTCGTTGACGCGGACACTTTTTTCCTCCGCCCGACGAGTTTTTTGAAGTCGGGTAAAATGCTCTTTAATTTTGGATTAGAGTACCACGCCCCGTATTTCGAACACATGCTCAAGATGCATCCGACTCTTCGTAAGGTGCATCCCGACATCTCTGGAATATGCCACCACATGATTTTTGATTCCGAATGCCTTTCTGGCCTTTTTCGCCTCGTGGAGTTGCACAACCAACAAGATTTCTGGAAGGCGTTCCTTCGCCACGTGGCGACTGAAGACGTTGGCTTTTCCGGCGCATCTGAATATGAAATTTATTTCAATTTCATGTTCCTTTACCACCCCGATTTGGTCGAACTCCGCCCCTTGCAATGGAGAAATTCTCACCACTTAAATGATCCGATCTGCGATTATACGGCTCTCCATCATTATCTAAGAAAATCTGCTAAAGTCTATTGACAGATGTTTCGATACTTCTTATAACTTGCGAACTTGATTCGTGAACCTTTAACTTTTACAACGGAGATTAACATGTCACTTGATTTAGGTGCCCTTCAGAACGACTATAAGGGCTTAAAGACTTCGGAAACTTCCTCTGGTTCTTTTCTGGAAAATTTCGTTAGGATGCCGGAAGGCAAGGGCAGCGTGGTGATGCGACTCCTCCCTCCCGCCCCTAAGGGTGCTTTCGGCCACGATAGCAACCCCTTTTATCTTATCACTGCCCTTCACCGCGTGAACGGAAAGAGTATTCACGACATTCGCGAATACAGCAGGGACACAGGACGCTGGGTGGGACAGAATCCAATTGTGGATTACATGCGTCGTCTCTGGAAAGAGAGCGAGCAAGACGCTCCTGCCGAGGCCGAGCGAAAGAGGGCTCTCTACCGTCAGATCAAGCCGGTCGAGAGATACTATTACAACGTGATCGTTCGGTCAGAAACGTCCGAGGATGGCACGGTAAAGAAGAATGTCGGGCCGAAGATCCTTTCTGTCGGGAAGACTGTTCACGAGATCATTCTTAGAGGAATCCTCGGCGACGCAGAAATGAACCAGCCCAAGCTCGGTGACGTGACCGATTTCAAGGGCGGTTATGACTTCAAGTTGATCAAGACGATTAGGAAGTCGGGAGATAACAGTTTCCCGAACTACGAGGGAAGTCACTTCCTTGAGCAGTCGCCCGCCGGCGATCCCGACGAGTGCAAGAGATGGATGGAGAATCTTCACGACCTCAATAAACTGAGAGTTCTGAAGACTGCCGATGAACTCAAGCATGAACTTGCTGTACACCTCGGCTTGAAGCAAGAGGGTGGGGAAGGCTTCGATCCGTCCGAGTTCGCCGCCAAGCCCGCCGCCGTTGCTGAAGCCCTCAAGGCCAAGGCAAAGGTCAATGTGGAGGTGGAATCTGAATCTGAAGATGGTGATGAAATGGCTGATAAAGACTTTCTTGAAGAGTTGAGAAGGTTGGGTTGATTCGATAAAACCGCTTCTCCCCGTGGCAATCGGGCCACGGGGAGAAGCATCTATTACAATACATATGGAGACAAATAATGGCTAAAAAGACAAAAAACGAAGACTCAGTTTTGGACGAAATCTTGGCATCCACCGGCGGGGAGTTGCTCCGCAACGCTGGCCAAGTTCCTTACTATGTGAATACTGGCAACCTCGCCATTAACTACGCTTGCTCCGGCAAATTCATCAAAGGTGGTTTCCCTGGCGGACGGATAATAGAGGCTTTTGGTCCTGAGGCTTCTGGCAAATCTTTATTGGGCTACTGCTTTCTTGGCACAATCCAGAAACAAGACGGAATAGCGGTCCTTCTGGATTGCGAACGATCAAGCGGCTCTGATTTTGCCGAAAGATGCGGCCATGTGGATCCCGACAAACTTCTCGTATTTGACCCTGTCACTCTTCAGCAAGTCGAGAAAAAAATCATTGCTGTGGTCAATGCCATTCGGGCCAAGTTCCCAAAGAAGCCCATTGGCATTGTCTGGGACTCCATAGGCGTTAATCCTACAGACAGGGAGTGGAGCGAGGTAGAGTTGCCTGAGAATGCCACCAAGGCCGAGCGAGATGCAGTAGGCAATGAGCGCCCTGGCGAACGGGCCAAGTTCGCCAATAAGATACTTAGAAGCCTCAATCCTTTTCTCAACGATAAGGATGCTACCCTCTACGTCATCAATCAAGTTCGCAAGAAAATCGGCGTCATCTACGGAAACGATGAAACTACTAGCGGCGGCGGCGAGGCTCTCAAGTTCTATGCTTCCCTCAGGTTCCGTACTGGTTCGCCCAAAGCGTTCCAAGACAAGAGCACCAAATTGTCTCTCGGTACTAACATGACTATCGTCAACAAAAAGAACCGACACTTTACTCCCGGCATCAAAATCGAGAACGTTCCCTTGTTTTATGATTCCGGAATCAATCCGCTCGGTGGTCTTATGGACGCCATTCTTATGAGCAAGAGAGTGGAACCTAGTAAGGGCGCTGGAAAGTATAGGATTCTTTCTCCTTGGAACGGCGGGGATGAGGAAGCAACATTCCAGCAAGCCAAGTCCGCTCCCTTTGACCCAGAAATTCTTATCAAATATCCGGCCCTCATCGACGCCGAAAGTGCGGAAGAGGTCAAGGAATACTTGAAGGAATGGTCTGAGGCCATCGCCCTCACTAACAGTGACGATGTTGAACAAGTCGATACCAACCAAGACGTAGGAAATCTCTTGGGTGATTAAGTCTGAAATCTAGGGCCGAATTTGAGAAATTTGAAGTCAAACGGGCTTCAAGATCTTGAATTCGGCCCTAGTTCCTTCGTGGTTCTTATCGCACAATGCCGGCACTAGTTTTTGAAGATTCATTATCTTAGACTTTTCTATGTCGGCACTGACCACAAACATCTTTGCGCCAAACACCTCACAGTATTCTTTGAGGTGCTTCTTATTTCCTACCAAAGTAAAAATTCTTTTCTTTTCTTTGGTCTCAAGAAGCAAACACTTTATAGACATATTTTTTCTCCTATTGCGTTAAATATAGCATCTTGTGTATTATTAGTCAATGCTTTTTTGGGGACGTGGAGGGTTTTTATTGCCACAAAATGGCTAAATACGTAGAGGAAAAACCCGATGGTTAAGTTTGATGAAAAAATAGAGATCATGAAGAATCTTGCTTCTGGTCTAGTTCCTTATAATTTCCCCATGGGTCCTGTGGAGATGGAGTATCATATAGCCCCCCTCAAAAAGTGTGAGGTTGAAGTCGATGGTTATACAATAGTTTTTCACTTTAACAGAGCGCTTTACCAAGACCATTACCTTGAAACGTTCCAACTCTATAACAAGTATGCGCCGTTTCTGCCGTTTCATTTCATTGCTAAACTCGCAAAGAAGGTTTTGGGAGGCCACTTGCTCTCGCTCATAGAGTTCTATCAAGAGGATCGTAAAGTTTACTGCTGGAGCGTGTGCTTAGATATCAGGGGACGACCCATAATGTCGCCCATCAAAGAAAAGACTGTCACTATGGTTTTTGAGGGTTTTGAGTACATGTATATGAACCCCGAACAATTGAATCTATATTAGTGCATGTCCGAAGAAATACTTATAGTCTCGTCGCACTATAACGAGGATCTGTCTTGGCTTCATAAGTCCAAGTATCCTGTCGTCGTGGTTTCCAAGAATGAGGCCGCATTAGATAGCAAATTTTTTTTAAAGGTTCACTCTTTGCCCAACAAGGGCCGCGAGTTTGCTTCTTATTTGTGGTTCATATGCAACTACTGGGACAGCCTTCCTAGCAAGGTGGCTTTCATACATGGCCACGAGTCGTCCTCTCACCAACTTCATGGAATTTTCAAGGCGATAGAAACATACAACAATTTTGATTTTCACGGGCTGAACGGACCGAGAACAGTGGCTTATCACTATTGTTTTGAGAATGAGGCTCATCCTTGGTGGGACTTCTGTTCTCTATGGTCTTTTATGGGCATGAATAGGTTCGCGTATTGTCCCCGGCACTTGGTGTGCGAGGCATCCGCTCAATCTTTGGTTTCACGGGATTTGATAAAAAGCAATCCAATAGGCTTCTACCGTCACATTCTGTCTGTCATAACCTCTCATCCTAATGAGTATGATTTGACTCTTTTTCTGGAAATATGTTGGCACGTAATATTCGGAAGGAATCCGGTGGATCCCGAATATCTAAATCAAGAATTAAATTCCTTTTGTTTACAACATAGAACCCCAGTTTTACTTTTAGGTCCGGGCTATGTCTGGCATTCCAAGTCTCCTCGCCCTGCTCGCTTCGACGACGTTTTCGAATCCGATATTGTTTGGATGAACAACGTATTGGGGATTTTGAGTACCGCGCTTGCTCCTTAGTCGTCTGAACAATTTCCACCACAACTGTCATTTTCGTAGCCATCATCAGGAATCTTCCCACCTATTTCGATGGTTGTTGCTGGGGCGCAAACTCCCCCAGATACACACTTCCAGTATGTCACATTTTTTCCACATAAATTATTACATTCGCCTTCCGTGGCTCCTTGTCTGCTTGTGTCAGGTAGTGGCCGCCACGAGGAGCAAAGGGGAAAGTCTCCCGGGTTAGTAAAACAACCAGGAGCCAGATCGTTGCGGCATTGGCCGCAGCCTAAATTGTCGCCTTTGCACATCCAAACCAAAGTTGGAGTGTCGCAGAGTATGCCGTCAGCGAATGAATAATTTAATGTTGGCCCACATTCCCAACTTTGATAAGGTCCGTTCTTATCTTCGCAAGAGTGATTCGTTGAATCGCAGCAGCGGGCCTTGCATGGGCCATTGACGACGACTCCTCCGCCTTTAGTGCATTTCGCCGTAATAAAAGGTGACTCCAAGCAAGCGTAGAGTCTTCCTTCCATTACGCAATTACAGTGATGGTTCTCTGACACTTGGTATGGGACGGTTTCGCTTCTTGTTTTAGTCCACGCCCCATTCCCAGCTGTTCTTTGTTGAGGCGATAATCCCGCCGGCGGCTCTCCGCCTTCGTTTTCCGTCCAATCCTCCGTTTTCCTACTTTGAGAGGTGTCGAGTGTGGGTTCGACGCAATGTCCTCTTGATTTAAAACAATTATGATCCGCGAGACCAGGCCCGCTAAGATCGACGCCAGGCGCGATTCCTGGAGGCCTTGATTGAGGGTTTCCGTATTTTTCAAAAATGCAAGGTCTGACCCAAGACTCCTTTCTGATGCCGCTGGCGGTGCAATAAGAATACTCTATGCGCCACACGCCCCAAGGCTCACTTGAAATGGCCGCTGCTGCAAAAAGGACAAAGAATATGCTGAATCCGTCCACACGCGCCCAGATGGATCGAGTCGCGTAGTTGGGTGCGTTTGCCCCGTTCAACACAGTGACATCCGTCGTGACTCCGTTGGACAACTTGAATATGCGGATAGAGTCGAAGGCGGATTGCGTAATGTCCTCGGGAAGAACAAACTTTACGAGGACGTTTCCCGAAAATGTTGCTGTAGTGCTTATCTGGAACGATCCGAGCGAGTCGCTCAAGGAGAAATTTCCAGGAAGATTAGGATTGCCATAGGTCGTGGTGAGCGGAATGACAGAAGTTGATCCTTGCGTGTCAACGTTAGAGAAATTGAGGCTGAGCCCCACATTGTCCGAGGACTGATTTATTATGTTTACTTGAACGTTGGTGCCTACTGATGTCGGCGCAGTGACCATGTTCGACTCAAGGCTACCTCCGTCAAAACTCACGTACTTAAGGCTGTTCCATTGAGTGGTTCCGTCGCCCACTTTGATCTTCTTGGTGTCGCTTTCCAAAGCGATCTCGCCTTGGGACAGCACGGGATTGGCGGTGGACCAATCCGAGGCGGCGCCTCTTCTTATTTGTATGTTTGTTTGTCTAGGCATGGATTTATATAGTGCGATTAATCAATTACTGAGACATTCAAGTTTTGTAAAAAATGGTTGAATTTTCTTCCGGAAGCAATTTGTTTGACGCATCTATTTTTATCTGCCCGCGCAATACATAAGGTGATCCCGATAGGTCGACGAGATTGTAGGGAGGTGTGATGAAAACGACGAAAAACAAGCTCCAGCAGATTTTTACGGAGCATTTGTTCAAGGAGGGAGCCGTCGAGTTGGCCCTTCCAAACGGTATGGTTCTTGAGGTAGGGATAACCCAAGAGAACAAGTACGGCGACTTGGAAAAAACCCAAGACTACTGCTGGGTCATTGCGTCCCAGAAGAACAGATCCGTATCCATAGACAGATACAACCTTGGAATACGCTATTCAGGGGAGAAGGAGATAGTCTGCGAGCATTCCTCGCTTTCCGAAGATGGCACAAATGTAAAAGTTTTTGACGTCATGTAATTCGGCATTGACATTTCTATTTTTTTCTATTACCATGTGAATCCCTTAAAGGGATGGTTGAGACACCGGTCTCACCCAGTCCCGTGGTTCAAATTCCTTTTATCATGGATTAATCCATAATGACACAAGTTAAGAAAAGTTTGGGAAAGTCGGAGATAACCTTGATCAAAGATTACTGTTCAAGGATTTCTGAGGATGATCTTGACGGTTTGGCTCGCACACTCCCGCAGAATGTTGCAGGAGACCGGAGCCATGCATGTTCTATTATTCAGAAAGATAAGGAGATGGATAGATGGCTGTCTTTGGCAAGCGGAGCGGATGATTGGTTCTTAAAAGCCGACAGCATCGGCGAGTTTGCTTCGATAGAACTGGAAGCCAGGGCAAAAAAATCTAGGGGCGGGTGATGTGGTGCGGGTGCGGGGAGGGGTGAGATATCTCCCCCTCCCCGTTTAATTTGACATGCGATTCGGTTTGTGTTAACTTTGCTCTTGGATTTTTAGAAAAACTCATTAGGTGCATCCATGTCCTTGATCAAAGTATCGGACCAGACCAATCTCGTGGAAACTTCACGATTCCCCCACGGGAAGTACCCGTTCGAATACTTTAATCAAGTCCAGAGTAGAGTTTTCGAGATATACGATAAAAATTGCAACTGTGTCATCGCCGCCCCAACCAGTGTCGGCAAGACTATTTGCGCGGAGATGTTCATGAGCCACGAGGCCCGCGTCCGTGGAGGCAAGGCCATCTATTTGGCCCCTCTCAGAGCCTTGGCCAAGGAGAAAATAGACGATTGGCTTTCGGAGAAGTCTCTGTTCAGTGATCTTAAAATATCAATTTGCACGGGAGACTACCGTCTCACCGAGGCGAGGATGAAGGAACTCAACGAGGCCGATGTGATCGTCATGACCTCCGAGATGCTCAACTCAAGGTGCCGCAACCTTCAGTCGGAGAAAAACGAATTCTTGAGGGACTGCGGAACTCTAGTGGTGGATGAATCTCACCTTCTGACGGTTCCTTCCCGTGGCGATCACCTTGAGGTCGGCTTGATGAAGTTCTCACAGATCGCTAGAGATCCCCGAATTGTTTTTCTTTCCGCCACTATGCCCAATGTTGATCAGATAGCCAATTGGGTTGGTTGTAGCCTCGTCAAGAAAGATACTTATCTCGTACATTCTGAATACAGACCTTGTCCCTTAGAAATTCATTACGATGAATATGAGACAGGTGAGAGCTACGATCTAACCGAAGAATATAAGGCTAGTTCTGCTGTGGATTTAATCAAGGAACACAAGGATGATAAATTCCTCGTGTTCGTCCACTCCAAAGCCACTGGCGAGAGAATTAGATCTGCTCTTGAAGAGCGCGGCGTCGTGTGCGAACTCCACAACGCGGATTTGGACAAGGACAAGCGACATAAAGTGGAGCAGAAGTTTAAATCTGGGGATCTAAGAGTCATAGTTGCTACTAGCACGTTGGCGTGGGGGTGCAACTTTCCGGCTCGCCGTGTCATTATAGCCGGCGTTCATAGGGGAAGAACCGAGGTCGAGACATACGACATCTTTCAGATGGCAGGTCGGGCGGGTCGTCCTGGATATGATCCCAAGGGAGATGTTCACATACTTCTTCCATATGGAGAGTCTGATCATCATATCGACCGCCTTTCTACTCCTAAGAACATAGAATCTCAACTTCTCAGTTATGTGGGACAAGAGGAAGACCCCCGCTACAAGACCTTGGCTTTTCATCTCGTGAGTGAGATTCACTACGGCCAGATCAAGACCATAAAAGATGTTCATGATTGGTACGGTAAGTCTTTGGCATACTTCCAGTACGAGGATCTTGACGATTCTATAGTTGACAAGACCATAGATCTTTTAACTCGCGTTGGTGCCATAAAGGAAGTCGACGGCAACTATGAGGCCACATCGGTAGGCAAGGTCTCCAGCATAATGTACTACAGTCCTTTTGATGTGGCAGACCTTCGCCGCAATTTCAGAATATTATTCTCTAAGGGCCTTGATCAAAGCGACTTCGCTTTGTCTCTCGCTTTGGGAAATGTGGATACTATAAGAGCGGGTTTTGTGGCCCGGGCAGAGAAGGATGAAATGAGTGGCTTTGCTTCCAAGGTCTATGAGGCTCACGGGTCTGATTTCCCCGAGTCAGCCATAAAAGGCGCCTATGCTTATTATTGTCTTCTCAACGGAAACCAGTTGGGCCCTTTTGCCGCTTTTGCAAAGGGACTTCAGATGGATGCTGAAAGGCTCATTTCTGTTTTGAACATGTTGGATTCCATGGCTGCAAAATGGAATAGAAGAGATTTTTTTAATGCTGCGCACTTAAGGATCATGTACGGCGTCAGGCCTGAATTGATAGAGTTGTGCAAGATTCCGAACATAGGCAAAGTCAGGGCAGAAAAGTTGTACGCTGCTGGTTTCAGAAGACCCCCAGATCTTTTTAAGAATCCACATCTTGTCAAGCGTCTTTTAAATATGAAGGACGAGAAGATCCAAGAGATAATGAATAGCATCAAGTCAATTTTATGATGTTATTTAACTGCAAACTTTATCCTTCTTATTAATTCATTTCTATTTAGAGATATTTTTTCTCTATTTGTCTGCATGAATAATGGAGTTGATTTAGAGTTACAGTCTCTTTTTGTTTCACAGCATTGGCATTTAGAGTCTGTATGTAATTCTACTGTTATCGAATCTCCATCTTCTACGGCTATTGAGTCAGTCTCCACTCCATTTATAGCTAAAGTTACTTGGCAGTTTTGTGGACTGTTTATTTTTGCCGACACTATTCCGCTTCCTACCGCCTCTATTCCGTCTGGGCTCATGTAGAGACAACATCCGCTCGTAGTCAATGTTACATCGACAGACTCACATGGTTTGCAAGTTTGAGTCGGCGTTGGCGATGCCGTTGCGCTAGGTGTAGGTGACGCCGTTGCACTTGGCGTAGGTGACGCTGTTGGTGTAGGCGAGGCTGTGGGTGTAGGCGAGGCTGTTGGTGTAGGAGAGGCTGTTCTACTGGGCGTAGGTGACGCCGTTGTACTTGGTGTAGGCGATGCCGTTGCGCTAGGTGTGGGGGAGGATGTTGGCGTCGGAGACGCTGTTCTACTGGGCGTTGGCGATGCCGTAGTGCTGGGCGTGGGTGACGCTGTTGCACTTGGCGTAGGCGATGCTGTTGTGCTGGGCGTAGGTGACGCTGTCGTGCTGGGTGTGGGCGAGGCCGTTGTGCTCGGCGTGGGCGAGGACGTTGGTGTCGGAGAGGCTGTTGCACTTGGCGTAGGTGACGCTGTTGTGCTTGGAGTGGGCGAGGCCGTTGTACTTGGCGTAGGCGAGGCCGTTGTGCTGGGCGTGGGCGAGGCCGTAGTGCTGGGTGTAGGCGAGGCCGTTGTACTTGGCGTAGGCGAGGCCGTAGTGCTGGGTGTAGGCGAGGCCGTTGTGCTGGGTGTAGGCGATGCCGTTGTA
>Ga0114963_10000369_pt1 | contig 29908 bp, 20 predicted proteins | sample C_131016_EF_Meta_FD_87019 | JGI IMG/M metagenome (GOLD analysis project Ga0114963, IMG submission 87019) | Freshwater microbial communities from Lake Croche, Canada to study carbon cycling - C_131016_EF_MetaG | ecosystem: Environmental > Aquatic > Freshwater > Lake | place: Lake Croche, Canada... | reverse complement strand
TAAATACTATTAGTAATACCATCAGTACTGGTTATAATCCAGTATTAATCAACTGCGTTCCTTCTATCTGGGGGGCCCAATGTCCACCTAGGCCTATCCCTACTCCAATCACACAAACTTATTTCCAAGATGGTTGGTTTTTCGCAAATGAGGCTAAGGAAAACGTAATTAATTGGTATTTACCAGCATCAGCAAATCTAACATTGGGATCAATTACAAATCTATTTATAAATTTTTTCGCGGTTTCTAATGTAAGTGTTCCATCTATTTCTATTTTAACAAATAGAGGTCAAATTACATATTCTTTCAACACTTCATCGTCTATTTACACTGCTACAAAAAGTCAAACAGCATATAAAACTATGTGTTTGTATACCAACTCTATGCCATCCAATATTTACAATAGTCCATCAGGCGAATTCCCATTTACTAGCTCTACATCTTTCCTTTATAGCACTCCAACAAATGTTACTTCATTAAATTTAATCCAAAACCCATCTACAAGTTTTCAAACCAGTTATCCACAATTACCAGTAATGAATAACACTGATACTGTAGAATATTTCTGTGTTCAAACATCTACTACCACAAATCCTTTGGATGTTATGTTTATTCTACAATCATTCAATGTATCAACTAATGCTGGTACTACTAAAATGTTATTTAAAAATGGCGATGTTATTAATAATTACATTATGAATAAATTCTTCAAGCAATACACTGACTTCAGTAGTACAAGTAATAATAATGCTTTACAAGTTACAAACTATGTTGATTATTTCAATAAGGTTGTTAACAATAATAGTTTGGTTTCATCATCAACACCAGGACCAACTAATTTCAACACAAATATATCAGTTACAGTGAATACTACCACAACATTAAATAATCCTATAGCAAGCGTTGTAAATGTTGGATCGTCTACAACTAGCGTTCCAATCGTTATTACACCAGACAGTAGTACAGACGTAATAACTGCTACTTTGACAAATACCAATGGAACAAATGTTTCTATTACACTTGCTAATGCTAGTAGTGTTTATTCAGCAACTATTAGTAATTTAGTTGTTGGTGATAATACTATAAACATCACAAGTGCACAAAGTTCAACCAGCATTACTTCATTATTTAGCATTGTCATTCATAGATATTCTAATGATTCAACAGTAAAAAGTATTCAAGTATATTATCCATTTACAGGCACCGGATCATATGTAGATCCTGTTACCGGATACCTTTCGGGTTCTTCTGGTAGAGCTATCGTTGGAGCTGCTAGTACAGCCGCTTGTTCCCTAGCTAGTGGTTCTTTAATCAATCTTAAATATCCTTTTACTCAATCTGCTACACTAACAGTTACACCTAATTCTTCTACCGCAACATATAAAATTGCTTATCCTTCTACAGGAGCACTAGTATCGCCAACACTAGATGGCAATGGAAATCTAAATCTTGTTACATCTGCTTTATCATTTGGAAATAATTATGTAAAAATAGTAACAACAGCTGAAGAGACTAATTCACCATCAACAACAACTGGATATATTAATTTATACGTTTTAGCAAGAGATACAACACTAACTACTTTCCAAGTCAAAACGAAATCGTCCCCAGTGACTTATACCAGTGTTACAAGTGGAAATACTGTTGATATCGACAGCGCTTTATATGGTGTTGGCGTAGCTAGTATCATGAACGTAGCAGCTACTAGTGGTAGTGTAGGTTCTTTTAGTGTAGTAAATAGTAATTATGCTAGCGCTACGGTAAATGGTAATATAGCATATGGATTAAATACAGTATCTTTTACAGTTACTGCTCAAAATACAGATTATACACAACCATACACTGTAAATGTTTATTGTACGTCAACAACAACAACATTAAGTAGTTTAATGATCGGAGGTGTTAGTTCAATCAATGGTACATCTTATGCTAGTTTACCAAACAACAGTACAATCAACTTAGCACCTACCACAACCAGTGTTCAAATTGTAGCAACACCATCCTCTTCAATTGGTACAGTATCAATTAATGGAGGTAATTACAATGCTTCATCTACTTATACTGTTTCATCCTTAACACCTGGTTCAACTGCTACATTAACCATTGTTGTTAAATCTTCTCAAACAAATCCAAGTGATGTAAATTATACTACACCAAGTACTTCTACTTACACATATAAATTAAATGTTCAAGATACTAATCTTGATTCACTTTACTACAGTAGTACATCAGCAAATATTGCTCACGTAAACAATAATCAAATAACTTTTGATGCTTCCAACAATGCTAGCGTTAATTTACTTTCAACTGGACAAGTATATCAAAAATTATATCTTCAAGCCACTGAAGATGCTAGTGGCAATACCCTTACTTATGATTTAAGTAATAACGCTGGACAAACAGTGAACAACGCAATTACAAGTGGTGTTACTTTTGATGTTTCCTTAGCAGCAGGATTTAACTATGTAAATATTAAAGACACATCTGTAGATGGAAATTATAATAAAGTTTACAATTTAGCTGTTAATAATACATCCAATGACGTTAACATATCTACCGCATCATGGATTAACGCTGATATGAGTGGTTATATGAGTGGTGTTCTTGTAATTGGATCACAACCAAGTCCATTGGACGTATCCGGAATTGTTACATTGTCTGCTAGTCCTGAATGCGCTGGTGCCGCTATCAATATGTATACATTAGACGCTAGTAATAATTACACTGGTACTGTTGCAAACAATCAAATCAATGTAGGCACCGGCGCAACAGTCCAAGTTGGTATGTTTACTACAGCACTTGATGGAACAACTACTTATCCATCAACCCCACAAGTTACAGCAACTTTCGTCGGTCCTGCTGCGGTTAGTAGTGTTCCAGTGATAACCGCTTTAAAATATAGTTATATTGATTATTCCGCTTTTTATGGGACGGTAACATCTATAGTATCAGCTTCTATGTCTTCTAGTAGTGACTACATAACTGTGAGCTCTATAACGAATAAATATGTAATACAACCAGTTACAACAACGACCGATTATACACTTTCTATGACTATTACTGATCCTGACAATAACAATGTTATACCTAATGTATTAGTAGACAGTAATGACCCAACACAAGGCGTATATTTACCTCGCAACCAAAATATTAAAATCAGTTGTACTATAAAGAATAATGCTACAAATGAAATATCAAGTCCTTTCGTAGTTAAATATAATGGTGGTGAATTAGCATCTTTACTAAGGTACGATAAGTTTGGTGGGGTAAAAGATTACCATTTAAATGATGATAGATTAATTAGTCAATTAGACACATTAAATTTGACTTATTCACAAATCTCCAATACTGCGCAAGTTACAACTAGTAGTAGTGACAATTTTAAAGTGATTGCTTACTATACTGATTCGACAACTAAAGATGCCCTTGTATTAACTGCTGCTTATACATCAGCTATAACTACCACAGGAAGTGGGGACAATGCACAAGAATTGGCTACTTATAGTATAAACAATGGTCAATCGATAACTGGCTCAACAAATAGTAATAGCGGGGCACTTATATCTGCGTTTATATACACTAAAAACACTAATATTTGGAGTGATGCTTATGTAGTTAATGGATATGGTGATAAAAACAAACAATTTGTATCTCCTTATACTAATCTTGCTATGTCACAAAATAGTACTAGAAATGTAAATGGTACTACTCAAATTAAAACTTTTATTAATAATACCGCAACAAATACCATAGGTGGTAAAACTAAATATTTCGCAGTAGACTTTAAATATACAGCACCAACTGGTTATAAATATGCAGGCCAACAAACATTTTCTAGATATCATTTTGTAATTAACGATAATTCATCAATAACAACCTCAGGTAAAACTTTTAAAACAATCTCTGTTATACCATTACATTCGAGTAATACAAAAATAATATATAGTGTGCAGTCACCCCCAGTATCTAATAATACAACACGAAGTGCTTTTATTACAAATGCTATTGTTAATACTACAACTGGAATAACTATATCATCTGAAGCTGATGCTATAATATCCAAAATAGAAGTGTTAGGTAGTATAAGTGGTGATAAACTAGGTAAGTTGTACACTAATTCATCGAGTGCCTCTGCTACTTATAGTATTAACAATTTTATGACATATATTATAACGTGTAAAGGAGCGAGTGGTGATTATATGCCATTTATAGTTAATGAAGTATCACCATATGGTAGCACGAACGGTAGTGTTTATAATACACCACATTCACTTGCTATGGCCGCGCTTTATAAAACTTATCTGAGCCCATTAATTGTACCATCAGCATTTTTTTCTGTGGATATTAATCTAGTAAGTATAGTAACAACAAGCAATCCGGGTGATAATTATAAATCTGTTACTGTTACTAAACTTAACGGAGTGTTAGTTACTATGAAGATTGATACAAATTCAACATTTACTATTAATCCATCTTATATAGTAGATACAACAAGTGAAAATAATTCGAATTTGTATCCTACTTTTTTACTATCATCCTAAAAACCTAAAAACCTAATAACCCATTAACCCCATCTAAAAAAATATAATAAATTAATTCAATACATTATTATATTTTTATTCAAAAAAATTTGTACTATTAAACAGTAGCATGAAGTGTTGAAACCCCTTTATAAGAGAGATAATTCAGTTTAGTAACACCATTACTTCGAAGATTTATGCTATTACTACCACTAGGAGAAAATAAATTACTATAAATCATAATTTCAGAAGAAGGCAATATTGTCACGTAATCACTAGTTTTATTGAATATATTGATTTCTTGGTAATTGTTAGTTGTAAATAATGAATCCTGTAATATATATGTTCCATCTGGATTCACATTTGTGTTATCGATGATTATATGAACAATTGAATTAACTCCATTTTCGCCTCGTAGACCTGGATCTCCTTTTTGTCCTTGCGGGCCTTGATCTCCTTTTGGGCCTTGAAGACCTTGCGTACCTTGCGTACCTTGTGGTCCTGGATCTCCTTTTTGTCCTTGAATGCCATCTCGTCCATCTCTTCCTGCTACGCCATCATTGCCTGCTAGACCTTGTAGGCCTTGTAGGCCTTGTAGTCCTTGAGGACCTATAGCACCATCGCGACCATCTTTTCCAGGTAGACCTTGTAGGCCTTGAGGTCCCATAGCACCATCTTTTCCTGCTATTCCTTGTAGTCCTTGAGGACCCATAGCACCATCTTTTCCTGCTATTCCTTGTAGTCCTTGAGGACCCATAGCACCATCGCGACCATCTCGTCCAGGTAAACCCTGAGGACCTATAGCACCATCTCTTCCTGCTATGCCTTGTAGGCCTTGAGGTCCTATAGCTCCATCTTTTCCAGGTAGTCCTTGTAGGCCTTGAGGTCCTATAGCTCCATCTTTTCCAGGTAATCCTTGTAGGCCTTGAGGACCTTGTGGACCAGTAACACCATCGACACCATCTCTTCCTGCTATGCCTTGCGGACCTTGAGGACCTTGTGGACCAGTAACACCATCGACACCATCTCTTCCTGCTATGCCTTGCGGACCTTGTGGACCTGTAACACCATCGATACCATCACGACCAGGTAAACCTTGAGGACCTTGTAAACCTTGTGGACCTCGCGGACCAGTAACACCACCACCTCCAGTTCCACTACCACTACCACCTCCACTTCCACTACCACCACCACTACTGCCACCACTACCAATGCCACCACCACCACTGATAATATTATTATAAACCACAACATTAGAAGGAGGCGATGAATTCGTCGAAAGAATCGCTACTATGTATATATCAAGCGGCCCTTTAGTCAAATTTTCCAAAATAGTTGTATACGTGGTCGTATAATCTATTTGTTTATACAAAACATCATTAACAAATATGTTAAATTTAGTCGCAGGAATACAATTGTTCGGAATCGTCCATGACAAATCAACGCTGTCTAGAGTAGAAGCAACAATAGAAAGAACTGGTGCGGACACTTGAACAGCACTTTTAAATAATTTATAATTAATAGGCCATTTATCTGTACTATTATTCATCGTTCTTCGCGTTTTAGGATACCATGTTTGTATACGAGGATCCCAATATAACTGTTGAATTGGCCCAGGGACATCCGAATCAGACGTAGGATGATAATTTGGCCCAGGAATCGACTCAATAACTTCTCCAGTACAAGGATTTTCATATGTACCACATACTAAAATGCCCCCATCCTTAAAATTCAAATTAGGACAAGCAGGATCATTTACTTGAACAACAGGATCAAATGGTCCAGCAGGATCAACAGGAGTACCAGGTGTAATATCATTTGCCGGATATTGTACAAAACCAACTCTTTTAAGATTCGAAGTATTTGGGTTGGTGTATGTTTCTGACTGTGTCGCCCACGTTTTTGTGCGATTCGTCCAATGACCTTTTACTATTTGCGAATATCTCTGACTTTTTGTCAAATTGGAACTATTCTTCTTATATTGTAAAACGTTTCCTTTATTGAGTTGCGCAGCCCTTTGTTGTATCAAAACGTCATAACCAGTCTGCGCATCAGAAGCACATCTATTATCAACCCGAGTCCACGCTCTTGGAGGAATCGGTAAATAATTATATGTATTAATCATGTAACTACTATAATTATATATAATTTATTTTCATATATAATTTTATATTTGCTCTTTATATTCGCATGCGGGTTTTATTCACGGATTAAAAGTATCACTTGTCCCGTTGAAAAACCATCTTAAAGATAAGTAATTCGATTTTTTCATGTTAATTCCGTCTGATCCAATCATTTTTGTATTTGGTCCTTTCTCAATAATTCGTTGGATACCAGCAGTTCCTAAAGAATAATTATAATACCACAAATTAGAAATATACCCATCAAAACCACCATTCATTGCTACATAAACATCACCATAATTTTGTTTAGGAACGCTTGTCAATTCAACACTTCGTGTAATAGTACCATTAATAAAAACATCCAACGTCTTATTTTGACAGCGTACAATGATATTCACCCATTTATTCAAAGGAATGTCCGGAATTTTGATTTCTTCATTGATTACATTAAAAGTATTCATTATAACAACCAACGTGTTTGAATTGGGTGCTAAATACAAACCAGGAGCATTGTTTGGAAAATTCAATCCATTTTCCGTCAAATTACTATTTCCTTTGTAGAAAATATGCTTGTATTGATTTTCTAAATACTGTAAATTGTTAATAAAAATCCAGGTTGACCAAGTAAATTCTAGTCCGTCGTTCGCATTAATAGATCTATAAATAGTGACGGCACCCTTGTCACCAGGATCCTGCGGGAAAATGATGCTTTGTTTAGCATCCACCATTCCATTAATAAGTTTGGGTGAATTAGTTGGAGAGAAAAAGTATCCCAAAACCGAAATACCGACTCTCAGCAATATAATAAAAGCAAAAATGACGATTAATAAAAAAACAAATTTAGCCACTAGACTATTTGAATTTAAAAAATCAGTATAAGAATTAGAATTTCCTTTAGTTGTTGAAAATGAATTATATCCTGAGCCTGAATTATCACTCATTTAATTATATATAATAACTAAATAAGAAAAAAAAACTTATTACATCCCCGTCTAAATTGTCACACTACTTTGTGTTGTTCCATTTTCAATTAACGATATTTGAAGTTGATAAGCATTCAAAAAATTGGTAAACATGTTACCACCATATCCTCTTACATAAATATTATAGACTTCTTGCGGATTCAAAGAAGTAGGATAATATTGGAATTTGGAAGTCCACCCATTGAAACCACCTGATGGTGTAACGTAAACATTTGCGTTGTTATTAACGTTAGCTACACCTGGTAATAAACATGTGCGAACTAGTTTACCGTCAATATAAAGATCCATTGATCTACCATATACACTAACGACTAAATTAACCCATTTTTGAATAGGAACGTTTGCTACGGAACATTTGTGAACGATTGTATTACCACCGTTGGTTGGGGTTTGATTTACACCTGGGAAACATCCTAAATAAACATTTAAATTGTTTTCAACTGCGCCTAAAACTACTGCTGGGCAAGGATCCATGCCGTTGATATCATCGATGGATCCAGAGGCCCCGGTGACCCCAGTGGAATTCGCGCTACTAGGAGACCCCATTCTGCCAAATATTACTTTTGGACTACCATAACGATAATTGAAATCATTTACATAAAACCAAATTGAATACGCAAAATTACTCGAAGGGATATTTGAACCATTCGTTGCTAAAGAAGAAGCATTTATGGTACTCATATTTTGTCCATTTTGTAAATTTTGTAATGTATAAGGATCTCTAAAAACATAATAAATAAACATTATAATCAAAACAATTATAATCACTGTTACAATAATACCTAAAACACCCATTTGGTTTGTATACTATACATTTAGAAATTTTATAGTTGTAATATGAAAAATAAAAATACCAAATCAATCAGAAACAACTTTATTATTGTAAAGATGATTAATATTTGAAATAGTCAAAGGATTCTTAAAGTAAATGACATTCGCAATTCCTCCGTTGATTCCACCATCGGTACCCGCTGTAAGGGTATCAAATTTCATATAAGGTATAACTTCAATGGAAGATTTTACTAATTCACCATTTAAAAATACATCTAAAGTACCTCCATTGTAATTTATAATTATGTTATTCCATTTTTGCAGTAAAAAATTGCGATTCACATAAATAATACGATCACCATTATCATCAAAATCTATCATTGTAGTATTTTCACCTTTTTTAGAGAGTTTTTTCTGATCCATTGTAACCATAAGAGTATTGGTATCTCCTTTATAAAGAATGTTGGGTTTACCACCATAGTTCAACAATGATGTATATTTTGTATAATTCGGATTTGTGTTTGGTGGACTCGATTCAACAAATACCCAAAAAGAAATAGCATATTGATAATCGAAATTTGTGTTATTGTCATTTAATTTTTCATAATTGGCGAGAGTAACAAGATGATTCATATTAATCGGTTTTTCCAATAACAATTTCCCATTTTGTATATTGATTTTTGTTTTTACAGAAGGCACTACATACAAATACAAAACAAGCAAAACGATTACGCCTACCAAAACTATATATGTAGCTCTTGAATTTTCCTTGTATTCGGATAATATAGTCTTCATAATTACATCAACGATGCCGTAAAATAAACATGGTATATACAATACTAAATTGATGATCAAGTCGAAAAATGAATTTTTCCCTTTGTTTATTCTCTCCGACGGCAACCTTACATGAATAATTTTATACAATAAAGCCAAAATCGAAACAATAAGAACAACGTTGAGCAATATATTAGGTATACTTGATTTTCCTGAAAAACTATAAATACTATAAACAATAAATGCTATTATAAGACCCGAAATAGTAATGCCGAAAAGGGCCAATAATGCTTTTTTAAATAGAGTTAATCTAGAATCCATCATAGATTTGTCGATGCTACGAGTACCACTCGAAAACATGTTGGAAATTAGTAATACCACCCATAAAATACTCACGATTAAAATAAATACTAGTGCTATGTAATTTTGTACAATGTTTTTATTATCTTTATTGAAAAATCCTCCTGGGTACGTCGCAATGACAATCGTAATAATGATTATAAAAACAATGAAAGACAATGAACCATAGAGAGAAAATGGAGATATGTTTGGAGATATGTTTGGATATATGTTTGGCTGAGTTATCCCAGGTAATGTAAATAATACAATTAAATAAATAAACCCAAACACACCTAATATAATAGATAAGAGACCAGGAATACCGAAATATTTTTGTATGTATCCGCCTGGATCTTTGGAATAGTATGTAATACAAATCGTGATAAAACAGAAAAATAGTATAACCATTTTGATTCTCTCGTAGTCAATATTAAAATCTTTTACATAATTGGAAGCTAGCGTTTTGTAAAATAAAACACCAGCTAATAATATACTTGGTATCATGATAAAGAGTGAATATACAATATTGTTCAATATATTATTAGGTAAAAGTAAAAACAAAAGAATGATGAAAATAGTATATAAAATAACATAGATTACATTATGAATTTGATTGAAAAGTGATAAGATATCTTTGAAACTTGGTAAAAAAACAAAACATAGCATGAGAATAATAGAAACAAATGTAAAAACAATAAACACATCGCGGGTAGTTGCTTGATCTGATTTTGGTTTACCAAGTGATACCGGATTAATTTTATAAATCAACATAAATATTATTATGATCAAAAATACAATCACTGGTAAAAAAGTATAAACTGAATTGGGTGAATTTATTTTTTCTAAAACTGAATTGTCCATAATATAATTATATATTTAATTATATTATAAATTTTCATACATAACATCTTGACGTTACTTGAGTAGAGAGGATATCTCACATATTTTCGCTTGCTGTTTTTTTACCGTGACAATTGCGACATAAAGCAATCAAATTTTGTACATCATTTCCGCCACCGTATTCCAATCGAATTTTATGATCAATTTCAAAAGTATGATCTAATTGTGACTGACAATGACCACATTTCCAATCTTGATTAGCAGCAACATACTTTTTCTTTGTTTCGCTTACAGAACGTTTTGTAGCACCTTTTCCGCCATGTTGAAGTGGTGGGCCTTGTTGTTGCTGAGGTTGATTTGGACTCATATAATTGTTGTTACCAGAACCAGAATCGTTATATGAATTCATGAAGCTGTGGTTATTTTTTGTTGTCATGTCCAAAATAGGCGAGAACAATTCCAATGATGATTTATCAATGGGCATATATTTTACAAAGTTATTCGCATATTGTAACATATTTTTTCCTTGAGTTGGATTTCTTTTGAAGATTAAAATAATGCCAATTCCTAAAAGACAATAGAACCCGATGATATAATATTTTTTATATGATAACAATAGTTTTGTATATTTTCCATCGTGATAAGTATTATAGATTAGAAATCCTGTTATTAATAACACCCATAGTTCAATTCTCATTTGATTTTTATTATATATTTTAATTTATATTAAAATATGTAATTTTATATTATCGCTAAATTGTTCATTTCACTAAACAATTTTGGCTGGTTTTGGAAACCAGTAACTGAATCATAATTAGAAAGGTATTATTTTAACTGGGAAAGCACTATAATTTGCTAATATAGCAGCGTTTAATGCTGTTTCATATGCTTCTTGAAATGTAGAACCAAAATACTGAAAATCAGGCATACTTTGATTTTGTACCAGTAAATGAAAGTCCAATGTTTTTACAAATATTTTACGTGGTTTTGTTAACCAACGCTTGAAACAAATTATTTCACGCGATGTTTCATGTTTCACGTTTTATGAAAATTTACTTACATCATCATTTTTTTGTTCATTTTAGTCATATCATATAGACCAAACATAACCAATAAAATGACAATAAAAGGTAGTAAAACCAAAAACCATGACAGTGGTTTTAATCCGATTTTACACAACCATGATAAGAAGTAGGTGAAAACAACAGCAAAAAGTAATTTGCCTAAAATCGCCATGACGTGGATACCATTTACCATGCCGACTATAATACTAAGTACAGCTAAAACAAAGTAAAGCTTGGCTGGAGTGCAGATTTTCTCAAATTTTGCCGAGAACATAATAATATATATAAATATTTTTATTTTTTTACTGTCGTATATATTTCTTCTTTTTCATGGTAAAATTTTTGGACATTGTTTTGTTGGATGTTGTTTTCTTGTATTTTTTTCTAAAACTACTTAATTTATTGGTTTTACGTTGATTAATTATTTCAAAATCCATAATTAAATTCATATTAATTAAATTATTTACTAAACTTTCAATATTGATTGGTTCAATTCTAGGTTCATATAAATATTTCAAAAAAATGGTTTTCAACTTTTTAAGCAGTATCATTTGGGCATTTGTTAGTTTATCATAATTTTCAAAAAATAATTCGTATAACGGTAAATACGCAGTAACGAAACCCCATACATCAACAATATCAATAAAAACACTGTCTAGATAATTTCTCATATTCAACGTTCCATCACTTTTATATGAAGTAAAATGGGTTAATATTTCTACCAAATAATTTATAATATATTTGTCTGTGTAATTTTTCTGTATATAGACTTTTTGATCTTCTATTTCAAGATTACTCACATTATCATCAATATCATGAATAAATAGCATGTACATAATTTTATTGATGTATTTGTAATGACCCCAACCTCGTTGTTTGATCCAAGAATATAAATAATCTCTCACAAAAATATACAGTTGATCTTTGTTTGGTATGGAATGAGATTCACGTAAAAAATCAGAATATGAATCATAAAATAAATCTGTAAAAAGAATAACAGAAAAAGGAATATTGAATTGTAAAGGGCGATTGCGCCATTTTTTTGGGAAGGGTTGGTTTTCGAAAGGCTTATATTTAATAGTCAAACTCCAATCTATAATTCTCACTCTAGTATTATTCTCATCAAGTGTGTCGCCACCAATGTTGCCACCAATGTTGCCACCAATATCTACTAAAATATTCGAATCTTTCACATCATTGTGGTATATATTCATTTTATTCATAGGTAATATACCATCCAGCAGTAAATTGACCATCTTATTATTTAAAACAACCAAATTGATGTAACTTTTATTATTCATGATAAATTCACCTAATGTTATACCTCCATATAACATATTAATAGCCAATAAATCATCCAATCTTTCATTGATGTTGTTTTTATCAATCTTCAACGCCGAACATTTATCAAAATTTTCAATATCACTGCGTGTTAATTTATTTGGTTTACATATTGAAAAATTATCAATGAGAAAGAAATTTTTATAATTGGGTATCTTATCCAACTCGCTTTTAATAATAGATAATTGCGCAAATTCGTCTTTAGCATTTTTACTAGTCATTAATTTACTAACGCCGTTTTTTTTACGATTTTTCGAACCATGACATCTTAAAGCAGGTGAAAAAATACACCCAAATCCCCCAGAAGCGAGCATTTTCCCACCTAATTTTTTATCAGTAATTTTCATTTGTTGTTTTCCTATATATTGACTATAAAATTATTTGTCGTATAGATAATATATTATACTACAAATAAAAATAATAATTATAACATAAATTATTTTTTGTTTTATTTTATAGTATTCCAACAATTTAACATTATTTGGTTTATATTCATCATAATATTTTACATAAAATTCATTCAACGTAATAATCGGTTTTTCCAATTTTTCATTTATTTTATTATGTATAAACCATACCCATTTAATAAAAGATTCTCTATTATCTAAATAAGGTTGTACAGGAAATTCATTTAACAATTTACTAAAATTAGTTGCGATCTCTTCTACAGGAATAAATTGCGGCATATTCTGAATCAACTCATAATACCTTTTTTTTGTAATTGTATTTGGAAAATTCGGATACGATAATGAAATTGTATGTAAAAAAAACCAATATTTTGGCCCCCATATTTTTGGATCAAGTTTTGCCATTACAGTAAAATGATATAAAAAGAACTGTCTTTTAACATATAGTGTTAAAAGTATAATGAATAATAAAAATTTAAATAATTGTAATAATTGTAATAATTGTGGTAAACCCGGGCATCAATACAATCAATGTAAATTGCCTATCATAAGTTATGGCATAATTTTATTTACACAAACCAAGAATGGTAGTATAAAATATTTAATGATTCGAAGAAAAGATAGTTTCGGGTTCATCGATTTCATGCGAGGAAAATATATATTTCATAACATAAATCAGATTCAAAATATTATTGATGAAATGTCGATTTCTGAAAAAGATAGATTGATTAATACAAGTTTTGACAAATTATGGAAGCAAATGTGGGGAGATGTCTACAACGTTCAATACAAAAATGAGGAATACTCGTGCTGTAAAAAATTCGATTTGATCAAAAATGGAATCATTGTTGGCAATGAAAAAATTGTATTACAAGATTTACTCGAAAATAGCACTACAACATGGCATGAAACTGAATGGGAATTTCCAAAAGGTCGAAGAAATTATAAAGAGAAAGATTTAGAATGTGCTTTAAGAGAATTTGAAGAAGAGACTGGAATTTCTAGAAATAATATCACAATTGTTGAAAATGTAATCCCGTTTGAAGAAATATTTATTGGAACCAATCATAAATATTATAAACATAAGTATTTTTTGGCTGTATTTAATGATGACAATGATATTAATTTGGAGAATTTTCAAACATCTGAAGTGAGTAAAATGGAATGGAAAACATTTGATGAATGTTTGGATTCAATAAGACCTTATAATTTAGAGAAAAAAAAGCTAATTACTAATATTAATAAAGTATTAGAAGAATATAGATTATATTCATAATATATAGTATACGTATTAGTTAATTATGATTCAAAAAAAAAGATTGTTAATAGTTGAAGATTCTGAAAATTCAAATACTCTACAAAATTCAAATAAAAACCAGGATTTTTGTCGTAGTCTGAATTTAGAAACCGAATATAAAAATAGTTGCGGTAATAATCAAGAAAATTATTTTTCAAATGATTGTAATAAATTTTTACTTAAAAAGGAATTCATTGAACGTAAATGTTTATTAGAAGAACCTGAAAATGAAAATGGTTTTTTATACCCTAATTTAAACGATACGAATTTTAATATTAAAATCGCCGAAAAAAAGGAATTTAACGATACAAAATATGATGGTACAATTCATAAAAATATAAAAGAATATGCTGATATTCTTTCTAAGGCGGATTTTGAGTTGTCTCCTCATCAATTGTTTGTGAAGAATTTTTTGTCTTATCAAACTCCCTATAACAGTATGTTGCTTTATCATATGTTGGGTACTGGAAAAACATGTAGTGCTATTGGAGTATGTGAAGAAATGCGAGATTATATGAAACAAATGGGTATAACCAAAAGAATTATTATTGTAGCATCGGAGAATGTTCAGGATAATTTCAGGCTACAATTATTTGATGAGAGAAAATTGAAGTTGATTGACGGTGTTTGGACTGTAAAAGGTTGCGTTGGAAATAAATTATTAAAAGAAGTAAACCCTATGAATATGAAGGGAATTTCAAAAGAAAAGATAGTAAATCAGATTAAAAATTTGATTAATACATACTATATTTTTTTAGGATATGGTCAATTTGCGAATTATATTATTAAAACAATACATTATGATGAAGAATTGAAGAGAGAACAAGTGAAGAAAGAATTAGAAGAACAAAAAAATAAGGGAGCACCAGGACAAGGACAAGGAAACAAAACAAAAATTCAAATGTTGAGTGATATCAAAATAACATTGAACAAAAGAATAATACAAAAATTGAAAAATGAATTTGAAAATAGATTGATTGTAATTGATGAAGTCCATAATATTAGAAAAAGCGAAGATAATGAAAACAAAAAAGTGGCTATTCATTTGGAATTATTAGTGAAAGCAGTACAAAATATGCGTTTGTTATTATTATCAGCGACACCTATGTATAATAGTTATAAAGAAATCATATGGTTACTTAATTTAATGAACATGAATGATAGAAGAGGTAAAATCGAAGTCAAAGATATTTTTGATAAAAACGGTAATTTCAAAAAAAACGGCGAAGAATTACTGATCCAAAAAGCAACTGGATATATTTCATTTGTTCGCGGTGAGAATCCGTATACTTTTCCATATCGTGTCTATCCAGATGAATTTGCTAAAAAAAACACATTCCCTTTTATAGAATATCCGAGTCATCAAATGAATTTAAAAAAAATCAAAAATACCGATAAAAACCGAATATTGAGCCTTTATTTGAATAAAATTGGTAATTGTAAAAATTGTGGTAAATGTCAATATTGTAGTTATAAATATATCATTTATAATCTGAGAAATAGAAAGATGAGCACAACCACGAAAAAAGGTGTTGTAAGAGAAATGCCTAGTTTTGAAAATATGGAGTCCTTTGGTTATACATTATTACAAATACCATTGGAATCTTTGATTATTTCTTATCCGATTGAGGGGTTAAAACCTATTTTGGATTCAATTCCTCAAACACGGTATAATGATAATGTTGAAGATGAAATGGGTGGACCCATCGAAGAACCTCTTGAAATTAACCAAAATGCCGGTGACGGTGGTGACGGCGAAGACGGTGATGACGATGATACCATGAAGGATTCTGAATTACAAAGTAGAATCAAAATTGATCCACAATATTTGACTGGTAAAAAAGGATTGGAAAGAATCATGGATTTTGCCGATATAAAGTCACCTCCTTTTAAAGGAGATTTTGAGTATAAACGTTCTACATTGAATAATTACGGTAAAATTTTTTCTTATGATAAAATCGGCGCATACAGTTCAAAAATTAAATGTATTTTAGATCAAATTATTATTAAAAATGGTCTTGAAAAATCTAACAATATAAAAGTAGCGGATGGTGTTATTTTAATTTATTCACAATATATTGATGGTGGATTGATTCCCATGGCATTAGCATTAGAAGAAATGGGATTTGTGAGATATGGACAAAATGTAAAATCATCTTTATTCAAAAATAGACCTTCTGAGGTGGTCGATGTACGAACTATGAAACCTCCTTCTGATAAAAAAGATTTTATGCCTGCTAGATATTCAATGATTACGGGAGATCCAAGATTATCTCCAAACAATGATTATGAAGTAAAAGCGTTGACCAATGAAGACAATGTAAATGGCAATAAAGTGAAAGTTGTTTTGATTTCTGGGGCTGGTTCTGAAGGTATCGATTTTAAATTTATAAGGCAGGTCCATATTCTGGAACCATGGTACAATATGAATCGTATAGAACAAATCATTGGGCGAGCGGTTCGTAATTTTAGTCACAAAGATTTACCTTTTGAAAAAAGAAACGTTGAAATTTTCATGTATGGCACGATTCTTGAAAATAATGAGGAAGAGTCCGCTGATTTATATGTTTATCGAGTCGCAGAGTATAAAGCTATACAGATTGGTAAAGTAAGTAGATTATTGAAAGAAACCGCGGTTGATTGTATAATAAATCATGATCAAACGAATTTTACGCAAGAAATAATGGCGGCTGGTATAGATGAAGAAGTCACACAGGAATTATCCAATGGATTGGTAATACACGATTTTAAAATCGGCGACGTCCCTTTTTCTCCCGCATGTGATTATATGGCATCATGTAATTATTCATGTAGACCAAACAAAGTAATCACCGATGCTGATATAAATGAAGATACATACGATGAGAAATTTATTGTAATGAATTCTGAAAAAATAATACAAAAAATACGAATGTTAATGAAGGAGGCGTTTTTTTATAAAAAAGACAATTTGATTGATTTAATTCAAATTCCAAAAAAATATCCATTTGTTCAAATATATGCTGCTTTAACGATTTTGATAGAAGATAATAATGAATTCATCGTAGATAAATATGGTAGAAATGGTCGACTCGTAAATATAGGTGACTATTATTTATTTCAACCAATTGAAATCCTTGATAAAAATATTTCTATTTATGAACGATCAATCCCGATTGATTATAAGCATAATACGATTCGGTTTGATTTGAAGGATTATGTTTTAAAAGAAACAAAGGTTGCTGTACCACAAAGAAAACTAATCATTGAAGATGAAGAGCCCGGGAAAAAAGAAGATGTGAAAGATGTGAAAGAAATTCAAAATACATCCAATGCTAGAATATTAATGGATGAGTTTACAAAAAATATTAATTTAACCAAGGAGTTCTCTAAAGAAAATAGGGTACCGAGAGGTGATGATACTTGGTATAAACATTGCGGTATAGTAATGCGAAAAATGGCACAAGAATATCCAGAAAGCAAACCATTTTTGATTGATTTTTTGATTGCGCATATGATTGAACTTTTGTTATTTCAAGAAAAAGTGGATTTAATGAATTATATTTATTCATTGGAAAATTTAAATACAAACTCAGTTGAATTTATGATTAAACAATATTTCGAGAGAAAAAGCATTACTATAATGAAAAACACAAAGGAAGCGATAATTTTATGTGATTTGGATAAAATAAAAATAATGATGTTGGATAAGAACAACAGATGGGTCGAAGCAGAACCCGAAGATAAGAGAGAATTCGAAGAAACGAAAGAGGTAAAACAGATTTTGAATTTTCAAATTAGTGATTACAATAAAATTGTAGGATTTATCGGTTACGAAAAAAATAACAAATATTTGATTTTTAAAACGAAAGACATGTTGTCCAAAAGAGATACAGGTGCTAGATGTGATGAATCTGGAAAAAATAAGACCTTAACAATGATAAATACAATTCTTGGTGAAGAAAAATATACAAAGGAAAATACAAGAATTTTAAAAGACAGTAGTGGTAAAGTTACCCAAGAAGCTATTGGTCAAGTAGAATTGTGTATAATACAAGAATTTATTTTGCGGTATTTTGATAAGATTCAACGTGACAATAAAAAATGGTTTTTAACACCAGAAATGGCAATCTATTATAAATTATACACTATGTTTATTAAATAAAATTGAAAAAATTAGTTAAAAGATTAAATATATATACAATATATGGAAAATATGAATAACGTAAAAAAAATGTCCTTATCACAAAATAAAAAAAAGATACTCAAACTAAATTCTATTTATTCTAGATCAATTGTTAGTAGAAACATTCGATTGCCTATTGTAACAATTGGTAATAATTTAACACAGGTAATAGAAGAATATATAGTTGATCATTTTGAAGGGAAATGTGTAGTGGAAGGATTTATAAAACCGAATTCTACAAAAATAATATCTTATTCAAGCGGAACAATTGTAATGGGAGTTAATGTATCGTTTGATGTGGTTTTTGAATGTGAGGTATGTTTTCCTGTTGAAGGTACGATTATTTCATGTTTAGCAAAAACAAATACAAAGGCTGGTATTACCGCGGAAAGTGCGGATGAAAAGCCTAGTCCAATTATTGTATTTATAGCAAGAGACCACCATTATTCCAATTCATATTTTACCGATATTAAAGAAGGTGATAAAATGAATGTTCGGGTCATTGGTCAGCGTTTCGAATTGAATGATAAGTATATTTCAATTATAGGTGAATTGGTGAAGCCACAAAAATCCAAGCTTATTATTGAAAAATAGGCGCTGTTATAATTATAACTTACTTAAAATATATTAAATATAAACTCAGATATACATTTATACCTATTAAACAATGGAAATTACAATGACAACAAGCGAAATTAATAATTTTTCTATTAGTGAATTGAATTATATCCGAGAATCGATCGAAAATATGAATAAATTCAATCAAGTTGAAACCCTAAGAATTTTACACAATTATAAAGGCGTCACATTAAATGAAAATAAATATGGCGTTCACGTTAATTTATCCGAATTAAATAAAGATACATTGGAAGCATTACAGGCTTATATAAATTATGTAAACACTCAAGAATCTACATTGAATGAAATTGAAAAACAAAAAGAGTCGTTTAAAAATATATATTTTACAAAAGATAATAAAGATATAAAATAATATTTAATAATACTAACTAAAATCAAATGTCTTTTGTAAAGGAAGATGATTTATATCAAGAATTTGTTAAACATGTACAAGATTATATGTTTAATAATACAACTACTTGTAAATGTATTGAGTCCAAGATTCGAGAAGAAGCAAATAATAAAAAAAATAACAAATTGAATCATAGTAATGGTTCGGGGTTTGGACAGACTGGTAGTGGCAGTGGCAGTGGCGCTGAAAATATCATTACACCAAATGATAATGATTCATTATTTTGGTGTTTGTACATTATTAAGAATGGTTTGACCAATTATACAAAATTAACAAATCGCAGCTATATTATTGAAAAACAATTCAAGATCGAATATATAGAACGGATTAGAAAAGAAAAACAATTATTGAAACAGCACAAGTTTGATACGATTACAAATATTGAAAATAAATTAGCAAATGAAAATACAATTGATATTAATACTTTTTTAACGCTTTGTGTAATTGGTAATCTAAATGTATTTTTTGTTAAAAATAAAACATATTATGAATTAATTATGAATGATTCAAACAAGGTTTATAAAGTCGAATTTTGTTCTAATAAAAAAAAATATGGGTTTGAAGAAACTACAAAAGACAATTTAGATTCTTTTAGAAATAATTATTACAAATTGGATAATATGGAAAAACCGATCAAATCAATCGCTTATTATAAAACACAAGAATTAATCGATATATGTGGTAAATTAGGCATTGAAACAATTATTAGCAAAGATAACAAAGAAAAAACAAAAAGTAAAAAAGATTTATATGAAGCAATAATTAAATGTTTTTAAAAAAATTGAACAATAATATAAAAATAAGTCTATCTATATATTATTATGACTGATACAACAAAAATGGATAAAGTAGATTTTGGTGATGAACAACTGAATAAACTATATGAAAATTTGGACGAAAAAACACGAAATGAAATCGATGCTTTACCAAAAATAGAATTCAAAGTTGAAATATTAAAAAATATAGCTAACCCTGAAATCAATGTATTTTATGAAAAAATGAAACCAAATGAAAAGAAACAGATCGATTCAATGCGAATTCGAGATAGGTATTCTTTTATTAAACGTTTGATGAAAAAAAACAACATTGTGAACGAAGTTGTCGGTTCTGAAAGAGCCGATGAATTAAAAGAAAAAGAAGCACCTACCGAGTTATTGAATGAAGATGAAGAAGTCGCGGCCGAAGAAGCCGAAGCTCAAGCCGAAACCGAAGGAAAAATAAATGTAATTCACAGACAACAAGAAAGTAGTGTACTACAAAAAGATTTTCATAATTTAATAAAGATTTATTATAATTCATCTCCTTATACAATTTCCAATAAAAACCATGAATTGGAAGTTCGTTTTGGTACAAGAGGCATCAAACCTCTAAATAAAAATGATTATGATAACGTTATTAAAAAACTTAAATCACTTGGTTTTACTAGCGTGAATGAAACTGGAACATCTAGTTTGAAAATTCAAAGTGAATATTTAGATAATAATAGTGGGCGGTTTAAGTTATCTAATATACGAGTAAGCATAAACGATTTAAATGAAATACAGAAATACTGTAAATCAAATAGTATTAAAGAAATTTACAATAAAAATTCACATACTATTACTTTTGTAAATAAGATTCCAGTTTACAATAATAAAAACAAAATTATACCGGTTAATTTTGACGATTTTAATTTTCGCGTTTCTTATCAAGTTGAAGAAGATGTCAGTGTTTCAACTAAAAACTTTATTATTCAAAATTGGGCAAAGAACAAAAAAACTTTTAGATACATGAATCGTGTTACTTTTACTCATCCAGATTATCCTGTCAACGTTGATATAAGTATTACAAAATTTAATAGTGATTTTTATAAACGTAGTTATACTATTGAAGAATCCAATGTATTCAATAGTCCAGAAAAAATAGAACTTGAATTAGAAATTGATAATACAAAAATAGGCCCATACACACAGTTTGATTCACCTGAAAAAATATTAGAAGCACTCAGGAAAGTAATTAAATTTGTTTTAAGTGGACTTCAAAATACGAATTTCCCGGTTTCGTATTCAGAACAAAAGGACGTAATAATGGAATATATGAGAATGTTACATAAAGATGATTCGAATTATAATTCTGAAAAAAGAATATATCCTAGTGATTTTATAGGTCCATCGTCATTTACATTACAATTATCTAATATTTCTGAAGTGGATGAAAACTCGAGGGTTCCTAATATAAGAAATAATTTTGTTGTAACCGATAAAGCAGATGGTGATCGTCATTTAATGTTTGTTAGTAGCAAAGGGAAGATATATTTGATTAATACAAATATGAATGTTATATTTACTGGTGTAAAAACTAATAACAAAGAATTATTTTATACTTTGTTTGACGGCGAACTAATATACCACGACAAAACCGGAAAATTCATTAATTTATATGCGGCTTTTGATATTTATTATTTGAATAAAATCGATGTAAGGAGTTTACCATTTATGTTGAAAGAAAATGATTCAACAGAAGGTGTCGGTATCGTAACACCGAATATAAATAAATTGTATAATTCTAGATATATGTTATTAAAAAGTAGTATCGAAAATTTGATTCCTGTTTCCATTATGGATGAGAATATAAATAACGCAAATAATGGAAAAGAAACATCCAAAAATGTAACACTTCAGACCATACAAAAATTAACATTGCCTATTCGTATATCATTTAAAAAATTTTATCCAGAAAGTAAAATCACAAGCACAACCAAAAACAACAATGACGGAATTTTTGAAGCATGTAATAATATTCTTACTAAAATAAGAGAAGAACGCTTTGAATATCTTACAGATGGTCTTATATTTACTCACGCTTATTTTGGAGTTGGATCGAATAAAGAAGGCGAAAGCGGACCGTTAACTAAGATAACATGGGAAAGTTCGTTTAAATGGAAACCCCCAAAAGATAACACGATTGATTTCTTTGTTGTAACACTGAAACAACCAGGTGGCGATGATATAATAAAAACAAAATATGAAGAAGGCATCAATTCTCATTTGAATGCGCAAATTTCCGAATACAAAATGATTCAATTGTGTTGTACATACAGTGAAAAAAAACACGGCACAATTTATTTGAACCCTTGTCAAGATATGATTGACGATAAATTGCCACAATATAAAGAACTCAATTATGAAGAGAAACAATTTAACGACGCAAAACCACTACAATTTTATCCAACTGAACCATTTGATCCTCAAGCAGGAATATGTAATATTATGTTAAAAGTGGACGACAATAATGTAAACCAAATGTTTACCGAGGAAAATGAAATTTTCGGGGATAACACAATTGTTGAATTCAGTTATGATTTATCCAAAGAAAGAGGATGGCGCTGGATTCCAAAAAGGGTTCGATATGATAAAACTAGTGAATATTTACAAGGTTTGAAAAACTATGGTAACGCGTATCATGTTGCGAATAGTAATTGGAGATCAATTAATAATCCAATTACTGAAGATATGATAAGTACTGGAAAAAATATACCAGATATCACCGTCGATGAAGATATTTATTATAATAAACCGGCTGGCAAAACTATGACAGAATCGATGAAGAATTTTCACAATTTGTATGTCAAGAAGTTGTTGATAAAAACTGTTTCAAAATTCGGAGATACCTTAATTGATTATGCGTGTGGAAAAGCAGGGGATCTTCCAAAATGGATAAGTTGTCGTCTTTCATTTGTTTTTGGGATCGACAAATCAAAAAATAATTTGGAAGATAGGATTGATGGTGCTTGTGTAAGATATTTGAATTCAAAGAAAATGAATAAACACATTCCACAAGCATTGTTTGTTAATGGTGATAGTTGTTTCAATATAAAAAATGGTAGCGCTATGTTAAACGATAAAGCGGTCCAAATAACCAAAGCCATTTTCGGAGATGGACCAAAAGATGAAGACCGGTTAGGGAAAGGCGTTTTTAAAAATTACGGCAAAGGCGAAGATGGGTTCAATATTTCATCATGTCAATTCGCTGTACATTACTTTTTTGAAAATCCGGAAACTCTTCAAGGATTTATGCGCAATATATCTGAATGTACAAAATTAAATGGTTATTTTATAGGTACATGTTACGATGGCAAGCAAGTGTTTAATTTATTGAAAAAAACACAACCTGGTTCTTCAATACAAATTGTAGAAAAAGGGAAAAAGGTATGGGAAATTGTAAAAGGTTATACGAATGATTCATTTGAAGATAATTCTAGTTCAATTGGATACAGAATTGATGTATACCAAGATTCTATAAATCAATTGATTTCTGAATATTTAGTGAATTTTGATTATTTTGACCAAGTTATTACTAATTATGGTTTTAAAATGATTGATACAGAAGAAGCCAAATCATTAGGACTACCAGATGGAAGTGGATTATTCAGCGAATTGTTTATGAATATGATGGAAGAAATAAAAAAGAATAAAAATAAAGAAAAGGATTATGGTGATTCTATGAGAATGACCGAATACGAGAAGAAAATCTCGTTTTTAAATAGATATTTTGTTTATAAAAAAATACGTAATGTGAATACGGAAAAGGTTCAAATTGAATTTAGTGACTATTCGCCTTCTGAAATAGCAAATAATCAACAGGAAACAAAAGAAGCAGTCGAAATTGCTAAGATGGAACAAAAAATAAAACCTAAAGTCCGTAAACTAAACAGAAAATTAATAATTGAATCCTCATCAACCAACGAATCAATGTGAACAAATTGAAGAAAGTAAAGTAACAATAATCACTTAAATATTATATTTCATTTAATGTAAATATAATATTTATTATTTAAAAATGAGTTATTACATACTACCGAAAAACCATAATAAAATTGATATATCTCTTACTATCACGAATACAAAAATAAAACCTTATATATCCAATACATTAATTAATTATCATAATTCAGTAAAAAATGAAATTTATCAACTTTGTCGTAAAAACTTGAGTGACGATGAAAAAATAAGAGCTTTTTATAATGAAATGATGAAAAATATAAATCCATACGAATATGTTTTTTCAAAAGTACCTGGTTCTGTTTTTTCAGTTAGTAAATTAAAACCAAAGAGTATCTTATTTTATGATTTATTTGAAATAATTCAAACTATTAATATTTTAGATTCATTTAAAAATGACAATATGAATTCATTAATTATAGGTAAAAATTATGAGGATTCATTGGAGTGTTTAGAAATTCTAAGAGAATATTATACAGATGATAATTTTTTTTGTTATACTGAGTACAACTCAAATTTACATAATTGGATCAAAAATAATAAATTCAACTTTATCATCTATGAGATAGATGAAATAATGTGCACCGACAACAACAACGCAAACAACAACGCAAACAACAACGCAAACAACAACGCAAACAACAATTATATTATTAATCTATTAGAAATATTGTTGATAGTAATTAATTATTTGAAACAAAATGGCGTTGTTATTATTAAAATTGAAAATATGTTTCATAAATCAATTATTGATATAATTTACATATTTTGTTCTTTATTTGAAAAAACATATATTATTAAACCAAATACAAGTAATATTACAACTTTTGATAAATATATTGTATTAAAAAATTTCTGTTTAACAAGTGATAAATTTGATTTATTTTATAATTATACCAAAATAATACAAGAATTCATTGATAAGTATAAAAATAACAATGAATCAATAAATATAAGCAGTATTATTGACTATGAGTTGCCATATCATTTTTTAAATAAAATAGATGATATTAATTTAATTATTGGTCAACAACAATTAGAAGTTTTCGTTCATCTAATAAACATATTAAAATTAGAAAATAAAGAAGAAAAATTGGAATTATTGAAAAAAAATAATCTACAGAAATCAGTTCAATGGTGTGAAAAACATAGAATACCGTGTAATAAATTTTCAGAAAAAATAAACATTTTTTTACCATTGAAAGAAAATAAACAGTCATCTCTTGTTATTGACTCTGAGTCTCACTCTGAGTCTCACTGCGATAATGTTTGTAATATTAATAAAACAGAAGTAATTAATGATCATAGAATTAGAAATGTCGTTGAAAATATTCTTGAAAATATTATTGAGAATGTTATTAGTAATAATGATGAAAATTTAAGCGACGACAATAGTAATAATGATATTGATAATAATGAATATGATAATTATTTTGATTTCCATATATCATGAACAATATTTTTACAGCAAACTATTGCTATTTGGTGATTGTCTATAATGATTGGATGGCCTTACCGGATTAAGATACCCATAACCAGTACCATTCTCGGAATAATACAAATAACGATATGGTGATGCTTGGGAAACAGGTGTATAATATTCTGGTTTTCTAACATAACGGCAAGCTTTTTTATTCTGAAATGGAAAAATAGGAGGTTGATTACATCCAGGAGCCTTATTTTTATATAAATAAGGTACATTTGTTAATACTATATCCGAAGGAGTACTTTTGCCAATAAATTTACCAGCAGAATTTGTATAATATGACGCAGCATTTTTTTCGATAGTAGTTACATTTAATTTCAATATACGTGTACTAGAATCAACGGCTCCTTGCGTAGCAAATTGTGGGTTACTTGGTTTATAAACGACAAGTTTACAACCGGTTGGATTACTAGGCCCTGATAGCGGTACTCCGATGTACGGATTTTGTATAAATTGTAAATACAATGGAATAGCTGATTGTTTAATATTATCTGGTAAAGACTTTAAATAGTCTAAAAAATTTCTTAGTGATATCTTAGTTGTAGGTTGACTCAAAAAAACTTCTTTGTAATCATTTGTTATAATCTTTTTGTTTATCAAAATATCTAAAAACAAAGTAATGATATTTATTTCAGACGCGATTTCTAATTCAGCATTAGGTTGACAATTCGCAAAATATGTATTTGTAACAGATAATGCGTCTCCTGGTTTAGATGCTTTTAATAATGCTGCTGTACGCTCTGGATTCTGCGAATTGTTTATTTCCGCGATATTTATTGGATTGTACGTTTCAAAATTAAATGCTCTTTGTTGATAGGTTTTACATCTATTTTGTAAATATTGCGTATGAGTAGTATAATAATTTTTTTTCAAATTGGTACTAGCATAGATTACTCGTTGTTTAGCAAATTTTTCTTGGTTACAACACAAAATCGAATTTTGGGTGTTTGGTTCAGGATTTTCTGTTAAATATGTTTTATTAGGATAATAAGTATCAACAATCCCTACGCCTTGACATGTAGTACAATCTTTTTGTATTTGTAGTACTTCATTTATTTCATTTACTGGATTTTGTTTGACTAAATAACTTCCAGGTTTATCCTGCATTTCATTTAATAATCCACTACCACCGAAACCACCCCCTAGTGAACTACCATTACTAGACTTCACACTTCTATTCAAATTGTATTCTATTAATCCAACTTCGGCTTCTGCTATATATTTCTTATCGCCGACAATATATTTGTTTTCTTGCGTTTTATCAAGATTAATTATCGCAACGTTAGGAATAACTCTACCCTTTCTATAATGTTTGATTGGACGTGCTGCGCCAAAAGGCGATGGAAATATATTTCCAGGGTCTAAATTGGTTAAAGGACGAATGTGTCCTACTGCTATTCCTGCTGGATTACTATTTAAACCATCCCCTTTCCATGTTTTATACCCTCCTTGATTTAGTAAATTTACCGAAAGACCCATGCCAACTGGATAAAAAGATGTTCCTAATGAATTAAAACCTGTATTTAATGAACTATTTTTTATAAATTGTGCCATAATATTGTATAAATATACAAAAGAAAATAAAAACCTTATATAATATTAAATGTTAGTAAACATCTTAATCATTTTTTTTATATTTTTAATCATTTATCAAATTTTTTCAGTAAAAATGGATTATACATTAGAAGGGATGACGTCAGATACAACACCACAACCGTCAAGCCAACAATACCAACCTTATGATACAAACAACTCAAACAATGTTATGATTTTAGCACAACAAAACGCTGGTAACATTCAAGTATTAAAACAACAAGTCGATTCTGTTTTAGGATTAAATAGACAAGTTCAAGATTTAAGCGGTAATCTTTCAAGTTTAGCAGAACAAGTTTACAATATGGTTCAAGCACAACAACAATTAGCACAAAGTAGTTTACCTAGTTCAACTCCAGTGATAACAGGTACATCATAAAAAATTATATAATCATAAAATAATTATATTTACATAATTTAATACAATAATAATGTCAGATTCAAATTCAGATTCAAATTCAAAATCAAATATATTTCAAGAAGTATTAGGAAATGCTCAAAATGTTCAAGAAAAACTGTTGGGGCCAACGTATCCTTATTATAAAAACATCCGAACACCATCCGAGATTGGAATGACCAGTGACGGATCTATTTCCGCTTTAACAAAAGATATTGATGGATTGATTAATTATGTTACACTTTTAGTAGAAGGTAGCGGAAAAGCATCGGCTACAGGAAACCCACTAGGTAATAAATTTTTTTTAAAAACAGGAGCCAAATGTAAAGACGTTTCGACAAGTGAAACTGTTGATCGATATATTTATGTAAACAATGTTCCGGAAGGTAATATTCCTTTTATATCTCAAGGATTAGGTGTTAATTTTTCTGAATTCAAAGGGTTAATTCCAGGAACTATGAGTAATTTAAATGTGCTGAATCCATATTCAATACTACAATCATTTATGTCAGGTTCTGTGCCCGATTGTCAATCATTAACAATGCAAACAATAGATGTAAATAATAATAGTTCATCTGAAACACATTATGTTACACTGGTAGATATTCAAAATATGGATCCATGTAGCTTTCAAGATAAAACTAATCCTATTACTAAAAACAAATGTAGGGAGACTTTTCAAAATACAGAAAAATTACCAAATGATATTACAACCCAAATTTATTTCTTAGCATTAGCACTACTTGTTATTTATATATTGTATAAACTAATGAAAAAACAATAACTCTTTTACACATGTTTTCATTTCAAACGCCGATTATAATATAAAAAAATACTTATGTATTACTTTTTGGAATCGACTGGGAAGATATAATTATATTATTATCAAAAGAAGATGCTGTAAATGAATCCATAAAACATCCAAATGCTAGAGTTGAAATTTTTAGTAAAAATAACACACCTGGATATATACCTACTTATAATTATTATAAAAATGGAAAACTTATTACACCTTTTCTCATTTAAAACGCCCATTTTATAATAAAAAAATTGAATTAATCTTATAAACAATTTATAATGAATAAAATACAACAAAACTACTATTCAAAATGTATAAAATAAACCGCTACATTAATGATTTTGAAAATATGGAAGAAATTAAAAATTTATCATTGAACCCAAATCCAAATGCTATTCACATATTAGAAAAAAATCCAGAAAAAATTTATTGGTCTTGGTTAGCAGAGAACCCAAGCGCTATTGATTTATTAAAAAAAAATCTAGATAAAATAAATAATTTAAATTGTCGATTTATGTTATCGCAAAATCCAAACGCTATACCTTTATTACTAAAAGACAAACGCAAAATTAATTGGTCTGGTTTATCAAAAAATCCAAATGCTATACATTTATTGGAAGCAAAACCAGAAAAAATTGATTGGGTGTTTTTATCAGAAAATCCAAATGCTATTCATTTATTAGAAGCAAATCCAGACAAAATTAGATGGGATCATTTATCATATAATCCAAATGCTATTCATTTATTAGAAGCAAATCCACATAAAATTTTTTGGAGTTGTTTAGTGGATAATCCTAATCCAGCTGCAATACAATTAATAGAACAAAATCTGAATAGATTAGACGCGAATTGTTGGCGGCGATTAACCAGAAATCCAAATGCTATTCATTTATTAGAAAAAAATCCATATAAAATTGATTTGGGAATGTTATTACGTGTATCAAGTATGATGGATTATGATTATGAAATAATGAAAACTCGTTATGCTATTTACAAAGAAGAACTCATACAAAAAACAATGCATCCTTCAAGAATTCAAAAATATTTAGATATGGGAATAAATATTGAAGAATTAGATAATTATTTATAATATAATGAGCGTTTTAAATGAGAAAAGGTGTTAAAGTTGTAAAAAATATACTTAAAAAAATAGACATTATCTTATATAACAACCAACCAAAATGAAAGGAAACTATCGTAGATATGACATGATTGGCGC
>Ga0114963_10000368_pt1 | contig 30004 bp, 28 predicted proteins | sample C_131016_EF_Meta_FD_87019 | JGI IMG/M metagenome (GOLD analysis project Ga0114963, IMG submission 87019) | Freshwater microbial communities from Lake Croche, Canada to study carbon cycling - C_131016_EF_MetaG | ecosystem: Environmental > Aquatic > Freshwater > Lake | place: Lake Croche, Canada... | reverse complement strand
CTCGGCCTCGTTTTTTTTGACCTCGTACCCACAGTTTTTGTTGGGAACACCGCAAAGGTAGGCGGCGTTCGCACAGTTGGAGTCGCGCTTGTCCTGGGTTTTTTGAGCCTGCACGTATCGGATCGTTGGTTTGCGACGCACGAACCGCATGATTCTCATCATGATGAACACCATCACCATCACACCGGTTCATTTGCCGCGTTAGCAATGGCGGGCCATGTATTTCTCGATGGCTTAGGTATCGGTGCGGCATTTAAAGTCAGCAATGCGCTGGGATTCGCTGTCTTTGCCGCGATTATGGTTCATGCCTTTACCGACGGACTCAACACCGTAGCTTTTTTGATTAAAGAGCATATGTGGACCCGAAAGGCCCCTGGGCTACTCCTCCTGGATGCGCTTGGGCGAATTAGTGGAGCTGCGCTGGGTTCCTATTTTGCCTTCAGCGATAATTTACTCTCGCTCTATCTCGCGCTCTTTGCTGGCTTTGTCATTTACATCGCCACTTCACATATTTTGCCTGAAGCCCATGCACGTCATCCTTCCCGATGGACTTTGGCAGCAACGATTTTCGGAGTCGCGGTCATGTGGGTCGTCGTAGCAGGGGGAGCGTAACCAGCCACTAGGGCGAAGTGAGCTCAGTTTTCTTCATAGCGATGTAAATGCATCGAGCTGAGCGGGTAAACTACGTGCTCTTGCGACCCGCAAGGAGAACCGACAGCCAGCCGGACCTAAGGAGAACATCATGGCCGCAGATCGCTTAGAGACAATAGTTAGTTTGGCCAAGCGCCGTGGTTTTGTCTATCCCAGTTCAGAAATTTATGGTGGTCTACGAGCTGCGTGGGATTACGGCCCCTTGGGAGTAGAGCTTAAAAATAACGTGAAGCGCCAATGGTGGAAATCTATGGTTCAAGGGCGCGAAGATGTTGTGGGTTTGGATTCCTCTGTCATTCTCGCCCGTGAAGTTTGGCAGGCCTCGGGCCATGTCGAAACTTTCTCTGACCCGCTGACCGAATGCACCTCCTGTCACAAGCGTTATCGCGCCGACCACTTGCAGGAAGCTTTTGAGGCAAAACACGAGCGCCCGGCAACTTCGATGGAAGAGATTGGCTGCCCTCATTGCGGCACAAAAGGTCAGTTCACGACCCCTCGCCAGTTCAGCGGTTTGCTTAAAACATTTCTCGGCGCGGTTGAAGATGAGTCGGGACTTGCGTATTTGCGCCCAGAGACCGCGCAAGGAATCTTTATCAATTTTGAAAACGTGGCAACGACATCGAGAAAGAAGCCGCCATTTGGAATAGGTCAGATTGGAAAGTCCTTTCGAAACGAGATCACCCCAGGTAATTTTATTTTCCGTACTCGAGAATTTGAGCAGATGGAGATGGAATTTTTTGTCGTGCCAGGAACTGATGAAGAGTGGCATCAATATTGGATCGATACTCGTTTGGCTTGGTATACGAATTTAGGAATTAACCCTGATCGTCTTCGTTTATTTGAACATCCGAAAGAAAAATTGTCACATTATTCAAAGCGCACTGTTGATATCGAATATAAATTTGAATTCAATGGTACCGAATGGGGAGAGCTTGAAGGAATTGCCTCGAGGACGGATTTTGATCTGAAGGCGCATAGCGCTGCCTCCGGAAAAGATTTGACTTGGTTTGATCAAGAGAAGAATGAACGCTGGACACCTTTTGTCATCGAACCAGCAGCTGGAGTTGATCGTTGCACTCTCACCTTTATGATGGATGCTTTTAAAGAAGATGAAGCGCCAAATGCAAAAGGCGAAATGGAGAAGCGGGCTGTCATGCAGATCGATTATCGCCTAGCTCCAATCAAAGTTGCGGTACTTCCGCTCTCTAGGAATGCAGATCTCTCTCCAAAGGCTCGCGATTTGGCGGCAGAATTACGTAAAAACTGGTCAGTCGATTTTGATGATGCCGGTGCGATCGGTCGTAGATATCGTCGTCAAGATGAAATTGGTACGCCATTTTGCGTCACGGTAGATTTTGAAACCTTAGAGGATCATGCGGTCACCATTCGTGAACGCGATTCTATGGAGCAGGTTCGAATCGGGTTGGATCAGGTTCAAAGCTGGTTGGCTCCGAGACTACTTGGCGCATAAGCAGGCGCCAGAATCGTGTTGACAGAGGTAGTTCCGCTTCGCTTGCCGATTTCAAATGGGCAATTTTTGAACAATGAAGTCGTTTTGGATACCCCGGTTGTTTTGGCGCCGATGGCGGGTATCACTAACTCGGCATTTAGGACGCTATGTCGCGAACAGGGTGCAGGCTTGTTCGTTTCAGAGATGGTGACAGCGCGGGCGTTAATAGAGCGTCATCCTGAGACGATGCGCCTCATTACTCCTGGTAAAGATGAATCACCTAGGTCGGTACAGCTCTATGCCGTCGATCCACAGGTCGTGGGGCAGGCGGTGACCCTGCTCGCATCTGAGAATCTGGCTGATCACATCGACCTTAACTTTGGGTGCCCCGTCCCCAAAGTAACTAGGCGTGGCGGGGGCGCGGCGCTCCCATTTAAGCGGAGGCTGTTTAGCGCGATCGTTGGCTCAGCGGTTAAAGCTGCCCAGCCTTTTGGATTACCGGTCACAGTAAAAATGCGAGTCGGGATCGATTCAGAACATCACACTTTTTTAGAGGCTGCCAAATCCGCTGCCGATCAAGGAGTTTCCTGGGTTGCTTTGCATGCGCGTACTGCAGAGCAGATGTATGAAGGCGAAGCAGATTGGTCAAAAATTGCAGATCTGGTTGAACATATGGCTCCAACTGGTGTGCCAGTTTTGGGAAATGGTGACATTTGGTCGGGTAGTGACGGTGTTCGAATGATGCAAGAGACCGGGTGCGCTGGAGTTGTTGTGGGCCGAGGTTGCCTAGGTCGACCATGGCTCTTTGCAGAACTTGCGGCAGCGTTCTCTTCTCGCTCTCAACCGTTGCCTCCAGATTTATTAGAGGTAAGTAAAGTGATCTACCGACATGGTGAATTACTCGTTGATTTTTTTGAAAGCGAGGGACGAGCCATGCGCGATCTCCGCAAACACATGGCGTGGTACCTCAAAGGTTTCTCGGTACCTAGGGAGATAAGAGCAAGTTGTGGCATGGTTTCCTCCCTGAGTGAACTTCAGTTTTTGCTTGCTCAATTGCAGAATCAACCCTATCCAGCTGACATTGCGGATGCACCACGGGGTCGCCGTAGCCATGGTCGTAGCGTTCACTTACCAGATGGATGGCTGAATGATCCAGATGAATTTGCAACAATATTGATCGATGACTCCGTCTCCGGCGGATAGCGATGTTTCTCTTTAAAATACTTCGACGGTTGATCGTTGCACTATTTCTCGTTGTGATCGTGGTACCACTTTATTTTGCTGGACAGATCTGGTGGACCGCTCATCATTCATCGGCTCGACCAAGTGATGCGATCGTTGTTTTAGGTGCAGCCCAGGACAATGGGAAGCCAACTCCGATTTTGCAAGAACGAATCACGGAGGCACGATTGGCTTACCAATCCAGATTGGCCCCCATCATTATTACGGTTGGTGCTGGCCAAACAGGGGATCGATATACCGAGGCCCAGGCGAGTCATAACGAATTAATAAGAGAGCACGTTGGATCAAAGGCGTTGATCACCATTGGAGTTGGTCAAGACACGCTAACTAGCACAATCGCATACACGACGTGGATGAAATTGAAAGGAATGCACTCGGTAATTATTGCTACCGATCCTTATCACTGTTACCGCGCAATTGCAGAGGCCAAGGATCTGGGGATTTCTGCCACATGTGCGCCTTCTCGGACTGGCCCGGGAAGCATTAATTCCAGTGGTTTGAGATATATTTTTCGGGAAACTGGCGCATATTTAGCCTACGAGACAGTTGGCCGCTTTGGAATTCACCTGAGCGATCAGATAAAGAAATAGGCTTAGACCATTATGGTTTATACCTACGAATTTGATCAAGCTCGTGAATCGCCAGGCTACAGCGAAGCCGATCGCGATCGTTTCTTGATCGAACCTGCCAAGCGACTAGGGCGAACCGAATTTGCGCGTGATCGGGCACGAATCATTCACTCATTTGCGCTCCGTCGTTTAGCCGCCAAGACCCAACTTGTGGTCCCGTGGTTAACGGATTTTCCTCGCACCAGACTTTCCCATTCGCTCGAGTGTGCTCAAGTCGGTAGAGAGCTAGGAGCTGCGTTGGGCGCGGACCCTGATTTGATGGAAGGTGCATGCCTCGCCCATGACATTGGACATCCGCCCTTTGGTCATAATGGTGAAGATGCTCTTAACTCCCTTTCGGATTCATGTGGTGGATTCGAAGGTAATGCGCAATCGTTCAGATTATTGGTCAGGTTAGAAGCAAAGACGGTGGATGATACGGGTAGATCTGTTGGACTTAATTTAACTCGTGCATCGTTGGATGCTGCTACAAAATATCCGTGGCCTAGGGCGGTGAACTCCCGCAAATTCGGTGTTTATGATGACGATGTCGAAATCTTTAACTGGGTTCGACTCGGCGCTCCCGATAATGTGAAATCAATGGAAGCGCAGATCATGGATTGGTCTGACGATGTTGCGTACAGCGTTCATGATTTTGAAGATTCGTTAGTGACGGGTCAGGTAAGGCTTGAGCAATTACACGAAGACCTCGCCGAACTTTTTGAGGTGGCAAAGAGTTCCTTTATGGCGGATATAACTAACAGGGAGGTTGAAGTTGCGCTCGCAGAGCTTCAAAACCTCTCATGTTGGCCCAAAAATTATGATGGTTCTCATCGTCATTTGGCTCGACTCAAAGACCTAGCATCACAATTGGTCGGCCGATTCGCTGTAGCGGCGGAGAGTGCAACGCGGGAACAATACGGTGATGGCCCGTTGACACGTTTTTCTGCCAGTTTGATTGTGCCGCGCGCGCAACGGATTGAAGTGGCGCTCCTCAAATCGATTGCGACCTATTACGTCATCAATGCGAGCGCATCCCAGGAGAGGTATGCCGAACAGCAAAAAGTAATTCGAGAGCTGGTAGAGATGGTGGCAGCTGGAGCTCCAGCAACGCTGGACTCTTTTTTTCAAGAGGATTGGCGTCAGGCGAAATCACCGCAGGAAGAGTTACGAGTCGTCGTGGATCAAGTCGCATCTCTCACCGATCCAGGAGCATATGCTTTACACACAAAGCTACGCTCGATGCGCTCCTAACTCTGGGAAGTTATTAGGATGCTCTCATGGCCGGTCGAATCAGGGAAGAGGATGTTACGCACGTCCGAGAGCAGAGCCATATTGAAGATGTGGTTGGCGATTTCGTCCAGTTAAAGGGCGCCGGTGGGGGACAGAAGAAGGGACTTTGTCCTTTTCATGATGAAAAAAGCCCCTCTTTCCATGTGACTCCGAGTAAAGGTTATTTTCATTGTTTCGGGTGTGGGGTTGGAGGCGACGCGATAACGTTTTTGATGAAAATTGAGCACTTATCTTTTACCGAGACAGTGGAGCGACTCGCATTGCGCATCGGATACGAACTCCATTACGAAACCACTGGCTCGAACCAAGCCCCATCGATCAATCGCTCTAGATTAGTCGCGGCAAATACTGCTGCTGCAAAATTTTATAGCGAGCAACTTAATGGTCTGGGAGCGGCACAGATTGGACGTGAGTTCCTTGCCGGACGTGGCTTCGATAAAGAGGCAGCGGAGTTCTTTAGCGTTGGTTTTGCACCCGATGAATGGGACGCGTTGTACAAGCATTTGAGTAGCCTTGGATATAAAGATGATGAACTTAATCTGGCAGGTCTCGTTAAAGAGGGTTCACGGGGTGGAATGATTGATCGATATCGCAATCGGTTAATCTGGCCCGTCAAAGATATCTCTGGTGACATTGTAGGCTTTGGAGCACGAAAATTGGCCAGCGATGAGAAAGACCAAGGGCCAAAATACTTAAACACCTCCGAGACTCCGATCTATAAAAAATCACAGATTCTTTACGGCTTGGATATGGCGAAGAAAGAGATTGCAAAAAAGCGCCAGGTCGTGATTGTTGAGGGATATACGGATGTGATGGCTGCACATTTAGCTGGAATCACTACCGCCGTTGCAACGTGTGGAACGGCTTTTGGAGATGAGCACATCAGAATTATTCGTCGACTGCTCATGGATGATGATGCATTCCGCGGTGAAGTAATTTTCACCTTTGACGGGGATGCCGCAGGACAAAAAGCGGCACTTCGGGCATTCGATGATGATCAGAAATTCGTGGCACAGACATTTGTTGCGGTAGAGCCAACAGGTAAGGATCCCTGCGAGCTTCGCCAATCGGGTGGGGATGTTGCCGTCCGCGATCTGATTGCGCGTCGGGTCCCACTCTTTGAATTTGCGATGCGAAGTGTGATCAAAAATTACAATATTGATACCGCAGAAGGTCGCGTCAGTGCACTGAATCAAGTTGCGCCACTCGTCGGACGAATTCGTGATGCCTCCCTACGCCCAGAATATATTCGCCTCGTTGCAGGTTGGCTCGGCATGGAGATCGATAACGTATCTGCGGCAGTAAAGCGAGTTGCAGGGAAAAGTAGTACTCCGATTCCTGATATGGCTCCGATGGCCGTCAATTTGCAGGATCCAGTTTTGATGTTAGAGCGAGAAGTACTCAAAGTTAAATTGCAGGTTGGTCAATTAGCGCCGGGGTGGGGAGAGATAGAAGCGGAGGCTTTTACCTATGGTCCGTACGCGGCTATTCGCAGGCAGATTGATTCATTGCCCGAGCTGGATCTACCTACTTTGTTGGAGCGAACAGAAGACGAGGGGGTACGTAATCTGATTACAGAGCTAACGGTCGAACCAATCCGTACTGACGGAGAAATCTCCGAGCGCTATGTCGCAAGTATCATCGCCCGGCTTCGCGAGGTAGTTTTGAGCCGTGCTATCGCAGAGATTAAGTCCACCTTGCAACGGATAAACCCCGTTGAGGAGGAGGCGCGGTACAACGAAATTTTTGGCCAGCTGGTTGCGATGGAAGCAAAACGGCGGGCCCAAAAAGACCTCGCGCTGGGGGAACTCTCGTGAAAATTTAGCGCTCCGGCAGGTTCTTGCTAGGATTACCCGATCTGGTTTAACCGCCAGGATAGAGTCATCACCGAAGCAGTATTCCCTGATAGCTCAATTGGCAGAGCAGCCGGCTGTTAACCGGCAGGTTCTTGGTTCGAGTCCAAGTCAGGGAGCTCTTTATTTGAAGTGTGGAGTTGGGCGCTTTTCGATTTCAGCTTGTCACCTGAATATTGCCAAAATTTCTCAGGGCGATTCGGTAGAGTCGAGCTATGGCTAATCGTTCAATGTTCTCATCCTGGCGCTTCCAAAATACTGGAACCCGTCTTCTTCGACTAATGCTCGGTGTTACGTGGTTTTACGGTGGCCTACAGAAGGCGATGGATAACACTTTCCTGAACAAGGCCTCTACGAATTACATCGGAGCGCAGTTGACCGGCTTAGCACCTCATTCACCGCTCAAATTTTTATTGAATCGCATGGCCGAGCACGCCACTTTTGTCGGTATCGGAATTATGTTGGGTGAATTAGCAATTGGAATTGCCGTTCTGTCGGGTGTAGCGATTCAGTTGGCGATCATTGGTGGCGCACTCATCTCTCTCATCCTCTGGCTATCTGTAACTTGGTCCGTTTATCCCTATTTTCTCGGTAGCGACACAATTTACTTAGTTGCTTGGATAGCTCTCTTCTTTTTGGTGCGCGATCAGAGAATCAAGAAAGAGAACGGGAAAAAGGAGACTCTAATTCCCGATCTCAAAGATCGACGACAATTTGTTCAGATAGTGGGCGTGGCCGCCTCGGCAGTTTTGGCGGCGGTGGCAGGGAAAGGCGCGCAGAAGCCGATTCCCGTTTCATCCTCGGGTGCCAAAATTGTCTCGCTATCGGCATTTCCCGTGGGGTCAACCATGCAATTTACAGCTCCTGATGGAAATCCTGCTATCTTGTTTAGAACCAACGCAGGCGTCTTTGCCTATTCGGCAATCTGCACTCACCAAGGGTGTACCGTTAATTATTCTGCGCTAGAACACACACTCAATTGCCCATGTCACGGTGCTAAATTTGATCCTAACAATGGTGCTAAAGTCGTTGCGGGTCCGGCCCCGACGCCGTTGGCAAAATATAGTGTGATCATCAAAGGTGATTCGATTGTGACGGCGTAACGATGGCTATTTTTAAATTGCAGGTTGCCCTTCCGGATCGACCGGGCTCTCTAGGTGCGGTTGCTTCGGCAATCGGCTTTGCTGGTGGTGACATCAGATCCCTTGTCACGGTTCGGACGGAAAGTGGTAAAGGAATCGATGACATAACCGTTGCGATTCCTGGCAGCGATCCCGCCGACCTGATAGCAGTACTCAACGCTATCGGTGGCGTGGAAGTTAGATCTATAACCCCAGCGACTTAGCAGTATCCGCGACCATTGTTTCAAGTTTCCGTGTCGGCGCCCACCCTAGAAGTGTGGAGGCTTTGCTTATTGATGCGACGAGAGTTTCTGGATCACCAGCCCGACGCGGACTATTGACCACAGGGACGGTCCTGCCAAGAACGCTTTCGGCGGCGGTAACAACTTCTCTGACCGAATAGCCTCTGCCGCTACCTATATTTACGATCTGGTGTTCACCTGGATTCATGTTTTCCAGCGCCGATAACGCCAAAAGGTGCGCTTCAATCAGATCCACAACGTGCACGTAGTCACGGACACATGTGCCGTCTCGAGTCTGCCAATCGGTACCAAATATCTTTAATGGTTGTATTTGTGTGGCGCGAAGCATATTTGGTATGAGATGGGTTTCAGGATTATGCCGCTCGGCAAGCCACGTGCTTCCTCGAGCGAAAGCACCGGCAACGTTGAAATACCGCAAGCTCACCGCCGTAACTCCCGAAGTCGAGATCGCTTTATCCACCTCCAATTTTGTTTGGCCATAGGGGTTTGTCGGAGCGGTCTGGGAAAGTTCCGTTATCGGATCCTCGAGCGATTCACCATAGGTTGCGGCAGAGGAAGAGAAGACCAACTTCTGGACTCCGTGGCTTTTCATCGCACTGAGGAGATTCTTGGAACCATCGACATTGACGTGGTGGTAGAGATCTGGTTTCTCGACCGATTCACCGACCAGAGATTTTCCAGCAAAATGAATAACTGCATCAGATCCGGCAACGACGGCATCCAAGGCTTGCAGATCAAGCAACGAGCCAACAACAAACTCCGCTCGGATATCAACCGCGTCTCGGTAACCTGTTGATAGGTCATCGAAAACAATCACATCATCCCCGCGATCACAGAGCAAAGCGGTCGCAACCGATCCAATGTATCCAGCGCCACCAGTGACAAGTATTCTGCTCATAAGAACAACTCTACAATCTCAATTCTAGAATGATGGCTTTATAGTCCCATCTGTTCTGCGGCGATACGCAGGTGCTCACGTGCCTTCGGATGTGCTGCATGCGAAATGAGATTTTTCGCTTGCTCTCTTTGGGAACGACCAAGGCAAGCCGCAACACCGTTCTCTGTCACTACATATGAATGTTGAAAACTGGTAACAGCTCCTTCAATCAGTGGAATTATTGTTGAGCTCTCTGATTTTTTGTGCCACGAAGGTAAGGTCATAAAGGATTGTCCACCCGTTGAATGGAGCGAACCCGAAATAAAATCAGTCGACCCGCCAAATCCGGAATAGATCGCACCGCCAATCCGTGATGCATTTGCTTGATCAAATAGATCTACTTGAAGTGCGGCATTAATAGAAGTCATGCGTATTTGTCTGCCTATATTCGATGGATCATTGGTTTTTTCAGTGCGAAACATTTGTACTCGCCGGTTGAGATGCAGCCACTCATACAGACGCTTGCTACCAAAGACGAATGAAGCAGTAATTGGCATGCCATCATCTAGTGCACCAGCTTCGTGCAGATTCAGTACCCCATCACTAAACGTCTCTGTCCAAATTCGTAGCCCCTTTCTCGCCGTCAAAAGTTCTAACGTTGCATCGGGAACAGAGCCGATACCCATTTGTAACGTCGAATCATCTTTGATCATTGGGGCAATTAATTCTCCGATCTCTCGTCCTACTTGGGTTACCTCGGTTCCTCCGTGTTCGGTAAGCGGTTCATCGAGCTCTATTAGATAATCAATGTCATCCTCGTAGAGTTGTGCATCGCCGTAGGTATAGGGCATATGCGAATTAGCTTGCGCGATAACCACTCCACCGTATGCTCGCACAGCCTCAATCGCGGCGGGAAGAATATTTACCTCAGTTCCCAGGGAGAGAGTGTCGAATCGTCGAAGCGAGGAATGAAGAAGGACTACATCGGGTTTGATATCTCGCTTGAGTATGACCGGGAGCAAGCTCAGTCTCGTCGGTATGTACGTTAAATCTTTATGACCCCTCATGCCCGGCCCGACGAAGGATGTTTCGTACGTAACCCCAGGGCGATCTGGAATTCCGTGCTGGGCATTGAGCATGTGAAGTACATAGTGTGGAACCGCAGCGTCAAAGGCGTCGAGTAAGGAACGAGGTGTTGAAAAATTGCCAGAAACTACGACTCTTGGATTCTCTGGTAGATCTTTTACTACGCTTTTTAATTGATCGACCGTGATTACTCGCATTCCATGAGTCTAAAGTGTTTGAGCACATAGAATGTCATGGTGATCATTGACGTTTGGGCCGATATCGTTTGTCCGTGGTGTTTCATAGGCAAACGCCGACTAGAGCGAGCACTCTCCACTATGGAATTTCGTGATCACGTCACGATTCGCCACCGTGCTTTTCAGTTGCAGCCGGAGGCAGTAGCCACTCTGCCGACCCGGGAATTATTAGCTGATAAATATGGTGCTTCGATGGATCAAGTAGATCAAATGCAGGCGAATCTCTGCGCTATCGCTGATGGTGAAGGGTTGTGTTATCAGTTACAGAACACGCTCTCTGGAAACACATTCGACGCGCATCGCCTACTGCTTTGGGCGGCGACCGAGGGTAAGCAGGATGAGCTACTAGAAACCCTGTATTCGAATTACTTTGAAAAATCATTGCCGGTCTTTGAACATTCAGATTTGGTTGCTGCGGCCCTTGCAGTAGGTATCGATGCCGATAAATCCGATGATCTTCTCACCTCGGATGATTATGTTGATGATGTCATTGCGGATCGTAATTTGGCTAGCCAGCTAGGTGCCACTGGTGTCCCGTTCTTTGTTTTCGATATGAAATTTGGAATTTCGGGTGCACAGCCGTTGGAGATCTTCACGCAAACTTTGGCTCAGGCCTGGCAAGAAGAGCAGTTGCACATTCGCTCATGAAGAAATTTATTCACCCAGCCTGGATCGCTGCACTGGTTGCTTTTATGACCCTGGTTGCTACATCAGGATTTCGTGCCGCGCCTTCGGTTTTAATAATGCCGCTACAGGCGACATTCGGCTGGAGCCGTTCCTCAATTAGCTCAGCGATCTCAGTGAATGTTCTGGTTTATGGCCTCACTGCGCCCTTTGCAGCCGCACTAATGGAGCGGTTTGGTATTCGACGAGTTGTCATGATTGCCTTGACCATTGTTGGTTCCGGAGCCTGGTGTACTCAATATATCAAGCACCCTTGGCAACTACTCGTGCTCTGGGGTCTTGTAGTGGGCGGGGGAACAGGCTCTATGGCACTGGTCTTCGCAGCATCCGTTGCAAACCGTTGGTTTATTAAAAATCGCGGCTTGGTTGTGGGAATCCTCACCGCCTCGAGTGCTGCTGGAAATTTAATTTTTTTGCCTGGACTTTCCAGGCTAGTAGATCGCTACGGCTGGAAGTCGGTATCGGTAACGGTCGCAATGGGTGCCTTTTTAATGGTACCAACGATATTTTTCTTTCTAAAAGAGAGCCCCATGCATGCTGCTGTTAAGCCATATGGTGCACCCGAGGGATACGAGTACCCAGCTCTCATTAAGCGCAATGCAGGTAGGGAAGCCATCGACACATTAGTTCGGGCTAGTCGACTTAAAGATTTTTGGTTGCTCGCTGGATCATTTTTTGTCTGTGGATTATCAACGAGTGGGCTAGTCGGTACGCACTTTATTCCTGCCGCCATGGATCACGGAATGGCTATGAACACGGCGGCGAGTTTGTTGGCATTGGTCGGAATTTTTGATGTGATAGGCACAATGGCATCCGGTTGGCTTACCGATCGAATCGACCCCGTTAAATTACTCTTTTTCTATTATCTCTTCCGCGGGCTTTCATTGTTACTTCTACCGTCGATCCTTTTTCAAAGCGTCCATCCTTCGACTTTGGTTTTCGTTATCTTTTATGGCTTGGACTGGGTAGCGACTGTTCCGCCAACGGTGATTCTCTGTCGCAGGATTCTGGGGCCAGCTCATGGAACCGTTCTCTATGGTTGGGTCTTTGCCTTCCATCAAATTGGGGGATCGATTGCGGCTTTGGGAGGTGCAATCATTCATGACCAATTAGGTAATTATTCAGCCGCCTTCTATGGAGCGGCGGTGCTCTGCCTGATTGCCTCCTATGGAGTTTTGCAGATCAAGAGGAATTTACCCACTCAAACGCTAGGTTTATCCCATGAGCGACCTCTATAGCGATCCGTTAAGTACGGCGATTCTTGCAGCGTCCACGTTAGCTAAGCTGACAGGCAAAGAAGGCCATGATGTGGCACTGGTTATGGGATCGGGTTGGGTCTCTGCCGCCGACGCGTTAGGTACGCCAACCCATGATTTTTCGGTAACCGAGCTTCCTGGATTTCCAGCTCCCACTGTTGAAGGTCATGGTGGCCGAGTTCGTTCCTATGACCTGATTGGTCCCAAAGGGGTTACGCGAGCGCTAGTTTTTCTGGGTAGAACGCACTTGTATGAAGGACTAGGGGTCGAACCGGTCGTCCATGGAGTTCGAACCGCGGTGAAGGCTGGATGCAAGACGGTAATTTTGACCAATGCCTGCGGCGGTATCAATCGCGATTACCACGTTGGTCAACCAGTTCTGATTCGAGACCACATTTCGTTAACTGGTGTCAGTCCATTGATTGGCGCGGATTTTGTTGATTTGACCGATCTCTACAGCAAACGCCTTCGCGCAATTCTCAAGGCGGAGGATCCCATGCTGGCAGAGGGCGTATACGTTCATTGGCGCGGCCCATCGTATGAAACGCCGGCAGAAATTTTGATGATGCGCACACTGGGCGCTGACCTTGTTGGCATGTCTACTGTCCCAGAAGCGATTGCTGCACATGCACTGGGCGCGGAGGTAGTTGGAATATCCTTGGTGACGAACGCTGCAGCTGGCGTGACCGGTGAAAAATTGAGTCACGAAGAGGTAATGGCTGCGGGGAAAGCCGCGGCTGGCAAGATGGGATCGTTGCTAAGCAAAGTGCTTCATGTCCTGTGAAAACTACTAAAACTGAGATTTCACATGAGCTCCTCAGGGAGGTCGAGGAATGGATTGCCCTTGACCCAGATCCGCTTACGGCAAGAGAGCTACAAACCTGGCTGGATCAAGGGAAAGCTCTAGAACTCAAGGAATCTTTTGCTGGTTTTTTGCAGTTTGGAACGGCAGGCTTGCGCGGACCAATTGGTCCGGGCCCAGCGCGCATGAATCGTGCGGTTGTCAGCCGCACGGCAGCCGGTATTGCGGAATACATGCAAGTCCGGGGGTTAAAATCCGTTGTCATTGGTCGAGATGCCAGGCATATGTCGGAAGAATTTACGCAAGAGAGTGCTGAAATTTTTTCAGGAGCCGGAATCAGAGTCTCTCTCCTTCCACGTCCTCTGCCAACACCGATTTTGGCTTTTGTTCTCCGGCATTTGGGCATTGATTGTGGAGTGATGGTTACGGCTAGTCACAATCCAGCTGCTGATAACGGTTACAAGGTTTATCTGGGCGGCACCGTTGACGGCGTTGCATACAACGGATCACAGATCATTTCACCCGCAGATTCCCAAATTTCTAGCTACATCAGATCCAAAAACTACTCGCTACCCCGTGGTGATAGCTGGGAGGTACTGGGGGATGAGGTTATAGAAGAGTATGTCTCCCGTACCGCTTTGTTAGCGGGAGAAGCACGCGTCGTAGATGACGAGAGTCGGCCAATCATCGTTTACTCGGCGATGCATGGAGTTGGCACCAGTACGGTGCAAGCGGTATTCAGGGCTGCCGGATTTTCCGATCCGGTTTTGGTCGCGGCCCAAAGCGAACCTGATCCGGACTTTCCTACCGTGGCATTTCCAAATCCGGAGGAACCGGGTGCTATCGATCTCTCGCTCGAACTCGCCCGCGAGGTCAACGCTGATTTAGTGATCGCAAATGACCCAGACGCGGATCGATGTGCGGCTGCGATTGTCGATGATGGATATTGGCGAATGATCTCCGGTGATGAACTGGGATCACTCTTTGCAGAGTATTTAGCGAGCACCCAACCAAGAAAGTTTATTGATCGTTCTTTTGCAAATTCGATCGTCTCGTCCTCTCTACTTAAAAAAATTGCAGTACGTCATGGAATTGATTTCAAGGAGACATTGACTGGCTTTAAGTGGTTAGCAAAGATCCCTAACTTGGGATTTGGGTATGAAGAAGCAATTGGTTATTGCGTTGATCCGCTTACGACTAATGATAAAGATGGAGTATCTGCCGCGATTTTACTTGCTCGAGTCGCTGGTGAATTAAAATCTCGCGGCTCTACCATTGCTAGCTATCTTTCATTAATTAATGAGAAATATGGTCTCCACCGTACGGTTCAAATTTCAATTCGTGTGAGCAAACTTTCTACCATAGACGACGTTTTGGATAGGCTCCGTCGTGTACACCCAGATGCGATAGGGGGTGTGAGAGTAAAGCGCTTTGACGATTTGCTCCATCCAACTGGTTCGCTACCGCCAACGAATGGAATCCGGTTGTATTTGGCGGGTGACGATAACGTTGATGATGTTCGAGTAATAATCAGACCGAGTGGAACAGAACCAAAGGTGAAGTGCTACATTGAAGTCGTGTGTAAAACAGCAACGGCTACCGATCAGAAGCAAGCAGATTCATTGATTGAAGCTTTGACTCCAGCACTGTCGGGACTTTTTCAATGATTGTTGATGGTTCGGAGGGCTCACTCAAGGGCTATTTGAGGACGCTTCCACCGGTTGACGAGGTCGGTGCCCATGCTCGTGCGGCGATGCTTGCGACTCGGAGCATAAAGACGACGAGTAAATCATGGGCGATAGATATGGCGATTAGCATGGTTGACCTGACCACGCTCGAGGGTGCGGATACCCGAGGCAAAGTGAGCGCACTCTGCGCCAAAGCGGTACGACCGGATGCCATGGATTTGAGCGTTCCCTCGGTAGGTGCGGTATGTGTTTATAACGATATGGTGGGAATTGCCCGAAGCAAACTAGATCAAATCGGGGGAGAGAAGATCCCTGTCGCTGCAGTTGCAACCGCTTTTCCCTCTGGTCGCGCATCTTTTGCGGTCAAAGCTCAAGATACGCAGGATGCGATCAACGCGGGTGCAAGTGAAATCGATATGGTGATTGATCGCGGGGCCTTTTTATCCGGCAGGTTAGGTGATGTTTTTGAAGAGATAGTCAAGATCAAAGCCCTCTGCGGGGAGAAGGCGCACCTGAAGGTAATTTTAGAGACTGGTGAACTAGTCACGCTGGACAATGTTAGAAAGGCTTCGTATCTGGCCATGCTTGCCGGAGCTGATTTTATAAAAACCAGTACAGGCAAAGTGACACCAGCTGCAACGGCACCGGTCGTCTTAGTGATGCTAGAAGCTGTACGCGATTTTTACGCTCTGACTGCCCATCGAATTGGAGTCAAACCTGCTGGTGGGATTAGAACCACAAAAGATGCGATCAAACAGCTGGTCTTAGTCAACGAAGTAGCGGGAGCAGAGTGGCTGAATCCGAATTTATTTAGAATAGGAGCTAGCGCGTTATTGAACGATTTATTACTCCAGCGAATGAAGATGCGCGATGGTTTTTATTCTAGCCCTTCCTACGTGACGTTAGATTGAAGTGAGATGCGATTGAAAAGAGAGAAGCCATGAGCGAACCAGGACAATTTTCTTATGCCCCCGCATTGGAATCGGCCGCAATTGTTTCGATCCGCGAGCGATACGGACTTTTTATTGGCGGAGATTTTGTAGAGCCGAACTCAGATACCTTTTTCGCAACGATTAATCCTGCAACCGAAGAGAAGCTATCAGATATCGCAGGTGCATCAGCTGCTGATGTTGATCGCGCCGTAATAGCAGCCAGAGTGGCGTACGAAAAGATTTGGAGCCCCATGCCCGCGACGGAGCGTGGCAAATATCTTTATCGGATTGCTCGAATTTTGCAAGAACGCGCACGAGAGTTTGCGGTTTTGGAAACACTCGACAACGGCAAGCCGATTCGAGAATCCAGAGATACCGATATGCCATTAGTTGCCGCTCACTTTTTCTACCATGCTGGATGGACAGATAAATTAAATTACGCCGGGGTAGGCGCATTTCCTCAACCTCACGGAGTAGTTGGACAGATAATTCCTTGGAACTTTCCGATGCTCATGCTCGCCTGGAAGGTCGCGCCCGCGTTGGCTGCGGGCAACACGGTAGTTCTCAAACCAGCAGAGACCACTTCGCTTACCGCACTCCTCTTTGCTGAAGTCTGCCAACAGGCTGGTTTACCGGCTGGTGTGGTTAACATTCTCACCGGAGATGGTTCAACCGGAGCAGCGCTCGTCAATCATCCGGGAATCGACAAAATTGCTTTCACTGGCTCCACCGAAGTGGGTAAATTAATTGCAACCTCGATTGCGGGAAGCAGTAAATCGGCGACCCTTGAGTTAGGTGGTAAGGCAGCAAATATTGTCTTCGATGATGCTGCAATAGATGAAGCGGTCGAAGGAATCGTCAACGGAATATTCTTTAATCAAGGGCATGTTTGCTGTGCTGGATCTCGCCTCTTGGTCCAAGAAAATATTCACGATGAACTCCTGCATAAACTTAAAAATCGGATCTCTTTGATTCGATTGGGCAATCCATTGGATAAGAACACAGATATTGGTGCTATCAATAGTGCTGCCCAATTGGCAAAGATCAATGAGCTTGCAGCGGCCGGTGATGCCGAAGGCGGCGAACGCTGGAGCGCTCCTTGCGATATTCCTGATTCCGGGTTTTGGTTTGCACCGACGATCTTTACCGGCGTATCTCAAACTCATCGCATTGCCAGGGAAGAAATTTTTGGGCCGGTTCTTTCGGTTCTCACATTTAGAACACCTCAAGAGGCCATTGAAAAAGCTAACAACACTCCATATGGACTCTCTGCTGGTATTTGGAGTGAAAAAGGGTCAAAGATATTGTGGACAGCGTCAAAACTGCGGGCGGGAGTCATCTGGGCAAATACTTTTAACAAGTTTGATCCAGCCAGTCCTTTTGGAGGATATAAAGAATCTGGTTGGGGTCGTGAAGGCGGCCGGCACGGCTTGGCTGCATATCTGAAGGCGAGTAAATAATGATGGAACGTATCGATGTACTCAAGACCTATAAGTTATTTATTGGGGGAGCCTTCCCGCGCAGTGAATCGGGACGCGTCTATGCAATTTCAGATCCTCACGGTGAACACTTGGCCAATCCATCATTAGCCTCTCGCAAGGATTTAAGGGATGCGGTCGTGGCGGCACGTAGCGCTTTTATTGGCTGGTCTGGTGCCACCGCTTATAACCGGGGTCAAATTCTTTATCGCATGGCAGAGATGGTCGAAGGAAGATCTGGTCAGTTTGTCACCGAAATCGTTGCGTTGGAGGGTGTCACACCAGAGGTGGCTCGTCAGCAAGTGCAAGAGAGCATTGATTTGCTGGTCTGGTACGCAGGGTGGAGCGACAAAATTTCTGTCGTTAACGGTTCAACAAATCCCGTCTCTGGACCTTTTTATAATTTTTCTATTCCGGAAGCTATTGGCGTTGTAGTGATATTCGCGGAGATCGAGAATTCGCTTCTTAACCTGGTTGGCGCGATTGCCGCAGTGATAGTCTCGGGAAATACTACTGTCGTCATCGCCTCTGAAAAGTATCCTCTGCCGGCAATAACATTCGCGGAATGCATGGCGACGAGTGATCTGCCTGCTGGTGTTGTCAATGTACTGACAGGCAAATCTTCAGAGTTGGCACCGTGGGCGGCCTCGCATATGGATGTCGATGCTATGGATTGCAGTGGATTAAGTTCAGAGCTTTTGAAGCAAGCCCAGATTGAAGGCGTAGGAAATTTGAAGAGGATTCATACATTTTCGGAGATCAAATCGCCTGAGAGAATTGTGAACTTTATGGAGATCAAAACGGTATGGCATCCAATCGGAATTTAATTTCGCCCGTCATCTAATTCCGCGCTGATCCCCAAATATGCTGGTTTTACAATTTTTTCAATAATTTCAAGGCGCTCTTCAAAGGGAATGAAAGCGCTCTTTAGTGCGTTTACGGTAACCCGTTGCAGATCCAAAAAAGTCCAATCGAAAGCGTCCGTAATTTTCTGCATCTCGTTCGACATCGACGTTGCGCTCATTAAGCGATTATCGGTATTGATTGTTACGCGAAAACGGAGTTTTTCCAAAATTCCTATTGGGTGAGATTCATAATCTTTTGCCGCTCCTGTCTGAAGATTGGACGTAGGACAGAGCTCGAGTGGAATTCGGCGATCGCGAACATAGGAAGCTAATCGGCCGAGCTCGGCAGCGCCGTCGCGAAATTCGATATCATCAATGATTCGAACGCCGTGTCCTAATCTTTCTGCTCCGCAGATCTGGATAGCTTGCCAAATTGACGCCGGGCCATATGCCTCACCGGCATGGATGGTGAAATGGGCATTTTCGGCACGGAGGTAATCAAAGGCTGAGAGATAATCTTTCGCCGGAAAGCCATCTTCGGGTCCGGCGATATCGAATCCAACAACGTGTTGATCGCGATACTTCACGACTTTGCGAGCGACTTCATCGGACCAATTATTTTGTCGAAGCGCACAAAGTATTTGCTCTACTCGGATCACATGCCCTTCGGCCCTGGCGTCAGCCATTCCCAGTTCGTAGCCTTCGGTTGCTGCTTCGATTACTTCATCTAGGGTCATTTCTTCGCCAACAAATAGCTCTGGCGCGCCTCTAATCTCTGCGTAAACCACTCCGTCGCGGGCAAGATCTAGCGCCGCTTCACGGGCGACTCTGATCATCCCCGCCCTGGTCTTCATGACAGCAATCGTGTGATCAAAAGTTTCTAGATATCTCTCTAACGAGCCAGAGTTACAGGCTTCGAAATACCACGCGCCGAGCGCTTCGGCTTCGGTATAGGGAAGTTTGTCGTAGCCAATTTCCGCCGCCAAATCGATGATGGTCTGCGGACGTAGTCCACCATCAAGGTGGTCATGTAGTAGGGCTTTGGGGATACGTTTGATTTGATCAGGGGAGGGTGTTTTTTCTAAAGTCATAGCTTTGAGTTTAACGGGTAATTTTTTCAAGGATTAACGGAAGTCGTTGGGTTTTTTCGCCCGAGTCAGAGATACGAACCGCGCCATCAAGCGCCTCGGTAGCGCGCTCGAATCGCTCTGGTTCATCGGTGTGGAGCGTGAACAATGGTTGACCAGCCTTAATGGAGTCCCCAGGTTTTGCATGGATTTCGATCCCTGCACCTGCTTGCACCGACTCGCCTTGTTGAGAACGACCCGCGCCAAGTCGCCAGGCAGAGATGCCTACCGCTAGTGCATTCATCTCTAAAATTTCTCCTGATTCCTCTGCCAAAATCTGGTGGCTCTCTTTGGCTACCGGTAGTTTCGCATCAGGATCGCCTCCCTGGGCTCTAATCATTCTGCGCCAAACATCCATCGCGGCACCATTTTTTAGAGCCTCTTCTGGCTCTAGTGCCGATTTAATCCCTGCGGCATCGAGCATTTCGCGAGCAAGAATCAAGGTAAGTTCTACAACATCCGCGGGACCACCTCCGGCCAAAACCTCGACCGACTCTCGGACTTCAAGTGCATTTCCCGCCGTCAGGCCGAGAGGAACATCCATGGCTGTCACCAAGGCACGAGTTGTGACGCCAGCTCGTTCACCTAGTTCGACCATAACCTGGGCAAGTTCACGAGCTTTTGAAGGATCCGACATGAAAGCCCCGTTTCCGGTTTTTACATCCAGAATAAGCGCACCGGTTCCTTCGGCAATTTTCTTGCTCATGATGCTTGACGCGATCAAAGGGATAGCGGGCACGGTACCGGTGACATCGCGGAGCGCATAGAGCTTCTTGTCCGCCGGCGCTAGTCCGCTTCCCGCCGCGCAGATCACTGCGCCACAGTCCTTGAGAACAGCGAGCATCTGGGCATTAGAGAGTGAAGCTTGCCAACCCGGAATAGCTTCCAGCTTGTCCAACGTTCCGCCCGTATGTCCTAATCCGCGGCCAGACAACTGCGGAACTGCACCTCCACACGCTGCCACGAGCGGTGCCAACGGAAGCGTGATCTTGTCACCGACGCCACCTGTTGAATGTTTATCCGCAGTTGGCCTACTCAGCGCCGACCAATTCATTCGTTCGCCACTGTTAATCATGGCATCTGTCCAGCGAACAATTTCTTTCATAGACATTCCGTTGAGCAAAATAGCCATCAATAGCGCGGACATTTGTTCATCCGCTACCGTGCCACGGGTGTAAGCGTCTATCACCCAATCGATCTGGGCATCGCTGAGTTCGAACGCATCACGCTTAGCACTGATGATCTCTACCGCTGCAAATTTCTCTGACATTATGTGAGATCCTCCGGTCCGAATGCCCATGGGAGCATCTCTGAAAGGGGCGCGGCCCCTGTTGGCGTCATGAGCAAGCAATCGCTACCACCATGTTCAAAAAGTAATTGACGACAACGTCCACACGGTGCCAGAAATTCGCCATCACTGCCAACACAGAGAACTGCGATTAATCGCCCACCTCCGCTAGCAATCAAATTAGATATCAACCCGCATTCGGCACAGAGGGTAAGTCCATAGCTAGCATTTTCGACGTTACACCCGGTCACAATTCGACCGTCATCTACGAGCGCTGCTACTCCAACCGGAAAGTTGGAATATGGGGAGTAGGAGAGAGTCATGACCTGTTTTGCCTCAGCGTGCAATGCATCCCAATCAATGGCAGTTTCTTGGATTTTTTTTATTCCACTCACGTAGATTTCCTCATCTAGATTCTCCTCGGCGATAGGCGATTCCATCTGCCGCTGGAGCTCTCACTCGGCCAATTAATCCTGATACGGCGATAATGGTGGCAACATAGGGAACCATCAACATGAATTCTGACGGAACTGCAAAACCGATAATTGATAATGTGCCTTGCAAATTATCTGCAAATCCAAAGAAGAGAGCAGCCAGAATGGCACCACTCGGCGTGTACCTTCCGAATATCAGTGCAGCTAGAGCGATAAACCCAGAGCCGGCGGTCATCTCTTTGCCAAAACTGCCTACTGAGCCGATCGTGAAATAAGCGCCGCCTAAGCCAGCGACGGTACCCGCAATAACAACGTTGCGGAACCGTAACCTGTTGACGTTGATACCAACACTATCGGAAGCTTCTGGATGTTCTCCCACAGATCGTGTACGCAGGCCCCATTGAGTCTTGAATAACGCATATGAGATTATTGCAACGATTGCATACATCAAATAAACAATGATCGTCTGATCAAAAAATATAGGTCCAATAATGGGAATCTTCCCTAAAATCGGAATTGTTATTCGCGAGAAAGATGGCGCGGTGTTCCAGGTGGATTGATAAGGAATGAGTAACCGCTTGTAAAGGAAGTCGGTGAGACCTATGACCAGTACGTTAAGAACAAAGCCCAAGATCACTTGGTCGACTCCAAATTTGATAGCAAAAGTCGCTAACAAAATCGAAACTGCCGCCCCTGCGATAGGAGCAACAATAAGACCGAGCATTGTTTTATGAGTCACGCTGGCAACAACTGCTGAGGCAAAAGCACCTGCTAATAACTGACCTTCAATGGCGATGTTAATGACACCAGAACGCTCGCAGAGCAGACCTGACATAGAGCCGAAAATCAGAGGTACGGCCAGCATCAGTGCACCTTGAAATAAACCAGTCAGCGGTATGAACTTTCCGGTGGCTGCCCAACAAATGAATGAGAAGAGCGCTCCGATGGCGGCGATCGCCGTACCAGGGATTGGGTTTCTCTTCAATTTTACGAGTCCAAGATTGAGCGCAGTTCCCATCAACCCCAGCGTGGCAAAGAGGATGGAACCAAAGCTAGATTGAATGACGATCGAATGAATAACGGTCCATTCGCGGCCCAGTGTTAAACCAAAGGTTGTTGACTCCGAAGAATGGTTTCCTAAGCCACATTTAATCAAAGCAACGAGATTAAGGATCCCCAGGACAGCAGCAATTCGCAGATTTCGCTTTTCTGCGGCAGAGATCTTTGCCATTAGCTGTTCCATCCTTTTGAAGCCAACGTCCCTTGAGAGCGTAGATTTTTTACTCTAAAAAGGAATCTGACCATAGAAGGTGAAGCCACAAAGAGCACAATGAGAGCTTGGATGACGAGAACAATGTCTAGAGGAGTATTTGTATTTGCTTCCATTGTGCGTCCACCTGTTCGAAGGGCTCCAAAAAGTAGCGCAGCAAAAACTGTCCCCGTAGGCTTACCTCTACCCAACAAGGCAACAGTTATGGCATCGAAGCCAAAACTGCCGGCGATATCAGCAGTGAGCGCATACTGACTTCCCAGCACATGGACCGCTCCTCCCAGTCCGGCAAGAGCACCGGCAAAGGTCATCGTCAAAATAGTTGTACGACTCACTGATATTCCTGCGGTCTTTGCCGCAGATGCGTTAGCTCCAACTGCTCTAAATTGAAAGCCAATGGTTGTTTTATTCAGAAGCCACCAGACAAATACCGCCGCCAGCAGAGCGATAATGATTCCGGCATGCAATCTCATCGTGGTACCTAGAAGATGTGGAAGTTGTGCATTTGGCTGCACTTCAGGAGCTAGCGGATCAATTCTTCTCGGCCGCAAAAAGGTATGCGTTTTAAGTGCCCAAAGAATAAAAAATCCAGCAATGTAATTCATCATGATGGTAACAATTACTTCGTGGGCACCAGTTTTCGCTTTGAGGAAACCAACGAAACCACCCCAAAGGCTCGAGGCAAAAACACCAGCGAGTAGGGCCAGAATGACATGGATAACAGGTGGAAACGAGTAATGAAAGCCAATATATGAAGCGCCTAACGCGCCAAAAATAAACTGTCCTTGCGCACCAATGTTAAATAAGCCAGCTTGAAATGCAAGCGTGACCGCGAGTCCGGCCAGAATCAATGGAGTTGCGGTCACGATAGTTTCGGAGAGAGGATAAAACCCCTGCCATAGGCTATGGCCTTGCGCGAGATTGGGATCGAAGAATGCCCCCTCGAAGAGGGCTACATATGAATGAAATACCGAAGAGCTAGCGCGCTGTATAAACTTTAGTGGAGATCCAATAACTTTAAGTACTTGCGTATCTGAAAAAACAATCAAGATTCCTGAGATAAAAAAAGCCATGAGAACCGATAAAAATGGAAGAAGAGCAGATTCTGCAATTCGAGTAAGAAACTTTTTCATGATTTGATACCTGCCATCAATAGACCGATTTCCTCTCGAGTGGCCGATGTATCTACGATAGAAAGAATTTCCCCTTGGTACATCACCGCAATTCTGTCTGCTAGCGTCATGACTTCGTCAAGCTCTGTACTAAAGAGAAGAATTGCTCGCCCGCTCTCCCTCTCTTCTAAAATCCTTTTGTGAACAAACTCGATCGCACCCACATCGAGTCCACGCGTCGGCTGGCAGGCAACAACTAACTTCACAGGCCGCGATAGCTCACGTGCTAAAACAACCTTCTGCTTGTTACCACCTGAGAGTGAGGATGCGGGGGAGTCAATTGATTGCGTCCTGATATCAAATTCGATGACTTTTTTCTTCGCTTCTTCTTCTACGTTTTTGTGAGAAAGGAAGATCGATCTCGAGTATGGCTCTTCTTGGTGGGTATCCAAAATGAGGTTTTCAGCAATGCTGAACTTTGCAATTAACCCATCAAGTTCACGAGATTCGGGAATATAAGCAATGCCCGCATGCAGGGATTTATTGACTGACAAACCGACGATTTCCTGCTCGTCAAGGAGAATTGAGCCATGAACATGTTCATGCAGGTTCACCATGGCATTAGCTAGTTCGCTCTGACCGTTTCCTTGCACTCCCGCAATGGCGAGTATCTCTCCCGCTTGGATATCAAAACTAACATGGGAAACCAACGCGCGTCCGACCTCGTCGGTGACGTTCAGGTCGCGGACTTTGACAACTACAGGCTTGTCGTGATGGAGCGCCTTTTTCTCGGTGAGATTGACAGGGCGCCCAACCATCAACGATGCAAGTTCCTCTTGTGATGAGTTTGGATCTGCTGTGGCAACGACTTTGCCAGCCCTGATGACGGTAATTTTATCGGCAACAGCTTTTACTTCGCGGAGCTTGTGCGAGATGAAGATTATTGATGTTCCTCTTGCACGAAGTCGCTTCATAATCTCAATGAATTCGTCCGTCTCCTGCGGGGTCAATACCGCAGTTGGTTCATCTAAAATCAATATTTTCGCGTCGTACATCAGTGCTTTAAGGATTTCTACCCGTTGCTGCACTCCAACCGAGAGCGTTTCAACCACGGCATCTGGATCAATCGAAAATCCGAACTCCGATGCCTGAGCCATGATTTTTGCTCGTGCATCTGTAGTCTCTAATGCACCGAACTTGTTAGAGTGTTCGTGACCTAAAATGATATTTTCCAGCACAGTAAAAACCGGAATTAGCATGAAATGTTGATGAACCATCCCAATCCCAGCCGCAAGTGCATCGGCTGGTTGGTTTATTGTTACCGGAGCGCCGTTGACGAGAAATTCACCAGAATCAGGTTGAACTAATCCATAGACAATATTCATCAGGGTTGATTTCCCAGCACCGTTTTCACCCAAAATAGCATGAATTTCGCCATCGCCGACCTTGAGGTTGATATTGTCATTCGCGATGAGAGCGCCAAATGATTTCGTCACACCTCGTAATTCAAGAGACACAAGATAACCCTTTCATAAATTCATAATACGCACTTTGTATAAACAACAGAGGGGCCTTCGTAATGAGAGGCCCCTGTGTTGTCTTGATTATCTGTGATGCGAAGTTACTTCAGCGAGATGGACCCGCTCTTCACACCGGAACCGACGATCTTCGTGTCGAGTTGAAGGCGTGAACTGACCTTTGAGCTGAAGTCATGCAATGAACCCATTGAAACTCCACCATTGGCGAGAGTTCCTACGTAAGCACTGTTGGTAAAGACACCCTTCTTCACATCTGTGATCACAGATTTCACGGCAGCGCCGAGACCCTTTTGAACAGTTGTAAGAATGACCGAAGAGTATTGCGGATATGACGCAACTGCATCAGTATCCACACCAACGACGACAGACTTTCCGCTCTTCATTGAGTTACTCATGGTTGCGGCTTCCAAGCCACCAGCTACAGGCATGATGACATCTGCGCCCTGTTGTTCAAAGCCCATGGAAATCTGCAGAGCCTTGTTTGTATTTGCAAAGTCACCAACGAAGGTACCTGTCGATGGATTCTTTGGGTCCCAACCGAGCACTTTTACAGACTTACCTTTTTGCTTGTTGTAGTAAGCAACACCCTTAGCAAAGCCATCCATAAAGATCGTGACTGTTGGATAAGGAGCTCCGCCATAGGTAGCAACTGTGCCAGTTTTGGTGTAACCCGCTGCCAGGTATCCTGCTTGGAAGGCAGCCTGGTCAGTTGAGAACGTTAAACCCTTGACGTTTGCTACTGGCTTACATACCGAATAATCAGCGTTGCAATCGAGAGCGGCATCATCGACAACAGCGAACTTCACTGTTGGGTTTGCCTTACCAGCAGCAACGATAGCTGAGCTGATGCTGAAACCCACACCGATAATGATTTGGCATTTGGCATCAATAAATTTCTTGATATTTGGCTGGAAGTCAGCACTGGATGCGGACGAGAGATACTGAACATCCGCGATTGAGGCGGTTGATTGCATTCCTGCCCAAGAACCGGCGTTGAAAGAATGATCATCAACTCCGCCAGTATCTAGCACCATACATGCTTTAGTTTTTGCTGCTTGTGATGCTGGAGCAGAGGTTAGTCCGACGAGTGCGGACGAAATTGCCACGGCTAGCACCATTGTTTTGAATGTAAATGTTTTCTTCAAGATTCCTCCCGAGGGTCCCTCGCTATTGAGGGGTTGAGTGGACATAAGATACCCACTTTCTCGGTAGAGCAGTGCGATATGGCGCAATCGTCATTCGATAAATATCTCAACTAGTCCTAGAGAGTCTGCGATGTGATCCAGATCCGCATTGATGGAGGGCTAGCACCAGCCCTTTTTGTGGTGCAGTCAAGGTGCTGGAAGCAGACTTACTCCGCGACGTACTCAAAGTGCTCCGCGTATGAGTGATATGAGTGGAATGAGAGGACTATTATGGATCGAAAGGTAATTGACAGAACAGCAAGCTTCCTGGGACTACTTTTGGCTATGGTTTTGATTGTCGCCGGGGGGCTTTTGACCTGGGGATACGACTTTGCCAACGGGCAAGTCAAGAACCAGTTGGTCGTCCAAAAAATCTTTTTCCCAGCTGTGGGAAGTTCTTCGTTAACATCGCTTCCAGCTATCGATCAATCAGTGATCGCCAAATTTGCGGGTGAGCAATTGGTGACCGGTCGACAAGCCCAAGCCTTCGCCGACCACTACATTGCCGTGCACCTGGCAGAAATTGGTGGTGGGAAGACCTATTCAGAGATCAGCGCCGAATCACTAGCTGCTCCATCGAATACGGGCTTGGCCAACAAGGTGCAATTGCTCTTTAGGGGCGAGACTCTTCGGGGCACATTGTTGACCGCCTATGCATTCTGGCAATTGGGAGAGATCGCCATGTATTCGGCTTGGTTTGCATTTTTAGGCGGAGTGTTGTTCTTTCTATTGGCCTTTTTGGGATTTGCGCATGCTAGAAAACTGGAAAAGGAGCGAGGTTGAGCTCCGAGATTTCGAGGTAGGCACAGTTTTGGCACGGACGTCATTATCGCCACCGCGTCGGCAATAGCGACGTCCGGAGCCAACTTCAGTTAGCAGTGCAACATGTAATGAAATCCAGTGAAATTTCCTAGAACAATCACCGCGATAGCGAAGATGCTAAGCCTATATTCACCACGGTCAGCCCCAGCAATGTGGCCCAGGTTCCGCGAGAAATTGAAGCCGCACGCGCGTTCTTCACAGCAATATACAAGATGACTGCCAGCACTAGGAGTTTTACGGCGAGGGTTGCATTGTTGTAGGCGGCGTATTTGATCGGATCATCGTGATGCAGGGCGGTACGAGTACCAATCATTGCTAACCCCGCTACCAAAGCACCGAGACCGGCATGTACGAAGCCTTTGGGGATTCTTTTTGTTTCTTTAGTGGTCTGGTTAAGAAGTAAAACGACAATTGCAACGATGCAGGCAAGGTGGAAATAAAGCAAAATTTCTGAGAGAAGTTTCATGTCGCTCCTAAGATGATGCTGCGGATATCAATCAGTGGATCTGACTAATCGATGCTACACAGTCTACTCAACAGAGGATGCTACTCAACGTGACGAGCGCAGAGCGTGCTTCCATCTGGACTCACTGTCATGTGTTGACATTCGACTCCTAGCGCGTCAAAGGCAGAATCACCAAAATGAGTTCGATACGCCAGGGCAAGAAGAACTCTGACATTTGTATCTCCGTCAGACATAATTCCAAAGGCTCTCGCGGATCGAGATACGGTATTTTCGATAACTTTTTCCGTATGCCCAGTGTCAATGGCTATAGCTCTATTCGATTTGCCTTTGCACATCAGATCTAAAACTAGCTGTTCAAATGGAGTGAGCTCTCGTTGCATAATTTTTATATCAACCATGATCGCGTCCTTATCTAGAAGTTCTCGAAGTTCTCGAAGTTCACGTAGATGTGTAGTGGATCTAATGAACAGCTATTGCGACTCTAGCAGGAGAGTTGGCACTCGGGGGTAAACCCTAAAAGACTAAGTGCTAGCACTCAATTACCTACGATTGGTGCTAGCCCTTCGAGAAAGTTCTTGCTTCTCACTACTCGAGGCGTAGCTTGAATGCATGGGAATTTTTTCACATTTTATGAATCTTCGAGCTCTTTATATTCATTGGAGTTTTATCCAGATATCTATTACTAATGCGATAGTCATTATCGTTATGTTTGTACTTTTCGGAGCGGCGCTCGTGATTCCCTTTCCCGGTCCGCCAAGAAAAGAAAGCTGATGTGGACAACCAGGCTTCGGCTGGGCTGGCAGAAAAACCTACCTATTGAGAAGCTATTACCTGACACACAGCCTGCCTATGTTGCCTCTTGGATCTATACCTTTGGCGTAGCAACGTTGGCTTCACTAGCTCTTATTATTTTTTCTGGTCTGATTTTGGCCTTCGAGGGACCCGCTTGGTATCACCTATCGAGCGTTGGTCACTTCGTTAACAGCCTTCACTTTTGGAGCGTCCAATTGTTCTTTATCTTCATGGTGATTCACCTCTGGGGCAAATTTTGGATGGCAGCATGGCGAGGCAAGAGACTCATGACCTGGATGACTGGCGGAATCGCTTTTGTTGCCTCGGTCGCGACTGCGTTTACTGGGTATCTGGTTCAGACAAATTTTGACTCCCAATGGATCTCCTTTGAAGCAAAAGATGGATTCAACTCTGTTGGCATTGGGGCATGGTTTACGGTGACGAATCTGGGTCAACAACTGCTACTTCATGTTGCATTTCTGCCTTTGATCTTAGGACTGATCACGGTTATCCACGTACTTCTCGTCAGAGCAAAGGGCGTGGTGCCGCCAATCGATGCCTTTAAAAATAGCAATAAAAATGAAAATTAGAGAGAGTAAGTCGTGAGATGAAAAATGGATAATTATCAGAATTTAGCCGAACATGAAGCGGCACCATGGGCCGGTCGACTACGTCGCTACGATCTCATCAAAGAAGGAGTAACGGCCGTAGTTGTGATTGCAATAGTTGTCGTTGCATTAGCCACGCTCTTCGGTTCTCCGGATGATAAGCAGATTACTTTTAGGCAATGGGCAACTAGCGCCCCCTCCGATTTTTATGCCACAACCGTGCATGAGTTGGCGGGCACCAGCGATTCGGCTGGATATGGTGCTCCGTATAACAAGGCTTCACCCGGTATAAATTTAGGCCCACTTCACCTTGCACAGTTGGCCGGAGTTGCTCATCCCGTGGATGCCGTTAACGATTTCGTGATTTCGCCTCTCTCAACGTTTAATAATTCCCCATCAGTGGCCTCCGCTTTAACAAGATGGCGCTCGGCCGATTCCACAACTCGGGGCAACTGGGCCAGCGCCTATGACAGCGCTCTAAACTCGGCAAACGGGGATCTATCCAAAATAGCCAAAGGTGAGTTTGGGGCAGTTCCCGAATTGGCTATGGGTCTGTTAACGATGGCCAAAACCGGATCCCTCGACGGAGTTTTGCTCTCACAAGGACAGTACTTTCAGAACGACAATACAAAGCAAACCCTCTTTTTGGGAGACGGCAGTTATTTCAACGATCAGAGCACCGCGGCTAATTTGCAAGGGGATACCTGGGGAATGATGAACGAGACGGGTCGTTATCCTGGGCAAGCGTGGCTCTGGCTATATTCGTTCTGGTATCAAATTCCACCATTTAATAATGGAGATAGCCACCCAATTGGTGCGAACGCTGACGCGTACATCATGGTGATAATGGGACTTTTAAGTCTCGGCTTAGTAGTCATGCCCCTCATTCCCGGAGTTAAATCCTTGCCAAGAATTATTCCGATTCATCGACTGATCTGGCGGAATTACTATCAGGAAGAAAACTTGTAGAAACGCTAAAGTATTGGCATGACTATCGG
>Ga0114963_10000367_pt1 | contig 30031 bp, 36 predicted proteins | sample C_131016_EF_Meta_FD_87019 | JGI IMG/M metagenome (GOLD analysis project Ga0114963, IMG submission 87019) | Freshwater microbial communities from Lake Croche, Canada to study carbon cycling - C_131016_EF_MetaG | ecosystem: Environmental > Aquatic > Freshwater > Lake | place: Lake Croche, Canada... | reverse complement strand
ACGTCCTCCTTGTACAGCTATTTCAGGATTGGGATGAGGAACTAATCGTCGTCGCATGGTTTCCAAGGAAACTTCCATCGGATACGATCGTAAGGAGCGTGTTTTCTTGGATCCACCACTTCGGACAATCCACGGTCCATCAATTGCTACCGCAGGATGCGGCACAGCTCGTCCTCGTGCCACGGTCCAATACGGTGTGAACTTTTGGTACGGTTTCCCACTTCCATTTAATACAGATCCTGGTTCTGTCAAATAAATATCATCACCAATGCAATGATACGGAATGTTAGAGGTTTTTCCCCACTTCTCAAGTGCAGCAATGCGTTCTTTGGCATAGGGTGTATAATCCTTTCCATCCACCAAGCAATCAATTCCTAGTTTGCGATGTAGGGAGTGTAACACCTCTGCTGTATCACCGTAACAGCACACCAAACGAGATTTTGCCTCTTTTAATGCAGCATCCAAACTCTTTAAGGATGCAATCATAAATTGAATGGAATTGACTGATTTTAATTTGTTAGAAGTGACTTGCTCGGGAGTGAAGATAAACAATGGAAGTATCACAGTTTTTAATTCTATAGCTTGTTTATGAGCGGCTTCTAATCCGCGATGATCTGGCAACCGTAGATCACGGTGAAATAAATACACCACGACCATTTAAACTCTTCCTACTTTCAGTCTTTAAAATGCGTTTGCAATGTGTAAAACATTTGCAAACAAAGATTCGACCGATTGCTCCTTATTTAGCAATCTTTGGAAGCTTGAATCCACGGGTTTTATTTCCTGTCAGCAAAGCCTTTGAACAGATTTTTTATGTTCCTGGTCCAACAGTCAAACCTTATAATGAATTGCATGATATGGTTGCACCGTATTCCAATATTCATTTGATGCAGCGAGATTGGTTTGTTCTTCCAAAAGAACAAGTATGTATATTAGGAGCTACCTGTGCCTCAGATGTTTCAAAAAATGCAGTCGTAAATTATGATCAGTATTGGGTCCAACGAGAACTTCAATTGAACAGAAACATGGATACCATTCTTTTGACCTATTTTAAAATTCCTGTACAACCCAATTATTCAATGTATATATATGCGGAAGACATTCCGAAATATGTTCCTGCATCCACCATTGAAGACGAAGATCATATGCGCTATAGTGATTTATCTCGTGCTATTTAAAAATAGTGGTACATCAACCAAAAGACTATACAGCCTAAAAATATAATAACAATTGTGGATAAACAATATAGAATCCATCGTCGTTCAGGACGAGCTTCAATCACGGTCTGAGATGTATTCACAGAACTAGGAGCACTTATATTGATCCATACCTTGCGGCAGAACGGGCAGACTCCACGTAAATAGGCAGCTTGAATACATGGTTCATGAACTGATAAGACACACCCACATGGATAGGGTATATTGATAAAAATTCCTCCATGACCACAATGTGAGCAGGAAGGAGCTTGTGCTAATGGATAATAGCTCATTTCTATTTTATTCGTTTCATTTGGTTTATATAGGAGAAGAAGCGTTGTTCCCAGGCTTGAATAGATTGTACAAAGTTCATAGCAGGAGAAAAAACGATCGGGCGACAATGGCGCATATAGGGAATAATCACGGACATTGGTTGGCGGGTCATGGTCATGAGAAACATGGCAACTACAGCAGCAGATCGTTGCACTCCTGCATAACAGTGTACTAAGATTGTAGCACCTTGATTATATTCTGCCATAAGTTTGTAGATAATTTCAGGCGACCAGGCAGTTAGTTTCTGAATATCCTCTGGTAGGAGAGAATCATCCACCGGGACACGATATTGATGCAATACCTCTTTTGCAAAGGGTATATCTTTGGTGCAGTTGAACACAGTGGTGATCTTTTTATCCCGTAACCAGGCGGAATCAAGAGCAGCACCTTTATTACCCAGCCACAAGCGTGGAAGAATTTGATCCGCATTATTCCATGTAAGAGGTTTAGCTGACACTTGCTGCATCGTCGTTCTCTTCAGGGTATGGATGTTCTTCCAATTCTTCTAACATGATCTGCATAAGAGGGGTTTGAGTTTCATTATACCAACCAAGGGTTCGACTATAGATTCGCTGAATGGTAATTGTCTGTTCATAACTATCTCTCCAGCCGTACTTGGGACTATATCCATAGTTATCATGAATCCACTTATTTTGAAGTAACTGTTCCCAGTGATGTTGGAGATAGCCTGGACATTCCTTTCGTTTTACACATTGATAAATGGATTGTTGATCCAATTTATCAATCTGATCAAAGAGTTGATAAAGAAGCTCATACCGAACTCCAACTGAGTCAGATGATTGAAAAAAACGTGTCGTAGCATCTACCCCTAATTGCAATTTATTATGTTTATAATACTTAGTCACACAATACTCCGCTTCCACAAATTGACTTAAGAAGGAGGGAACCACTTTTCCTCGTTCTGCAAGTTTTATTTGAACACTTTGAACAAGTCCCATCAATTGATATAAGGACCATGCTTGATTGGTATAGGGATTACGAGGGGGAAGAGGATCTGCGCGTCCCCATTGCTCAAAGGACAGATTCTCTCGAATCATGCGAAGAATAGAATTTAGATGAAATTGATAGAGTGATTTTGTTCGATAGCAGTTTACTTGGACGGCATCTCTTGGTGTAATTGGTTCCAGACTGTGTAGATCTGTCTCTCCTACTAATCGTCGCTTATAGATCCGTATACGCAGTCGTTGCACCCATTTTTGCACTAACCAGCGCAATTTCATTTGATGCTGATATTCGATTCGTAAATGCGTCCCCACTGCCTTCCAATGAATAAATGGATTGTAGTGATCTCCTAGAGACCACTCTTTTTGCGGGCATCTATCATAAGATTCATACGATGTAAAAAGTGTATTCCATTCCGTAATGGTTCGATCTTGGCAATACAAGGGAATACGTAGAAACTCAGGTCCGGTGAAAGATCCTAATAACCGAATGCGTCCAAAAAGAGGAGGTTCATTTTTACCTGTCCAAGCAATACGCCAGGCTTGTAGTAAGGATGGATTTACAGGAACGGGTGGATAGACATATCGTTTTTTCTTAGGAAGAGAGCGATCTCTTCTTCGTGGTGGAACATGTACTCCTGGATGAAAGACGAACATTATACAGAAAAAGAGAGAAGGGTTTAGGTCTGTACATGGTTACTTTGCAGCATACCAATATTCTGAATGTTTTGAAGCTTGATTATAAGCTTCCTCATTATTATCCTCACTGTCAATGCGAGAACGATATGAATGAGTCTCCCAAGGAATAATAACGGCTATGAATCCTACTATCACTATAATAAGTGAGAATAGTAGTGAGAATGCAACAATGTAGTCTGATATATGATTCATATTGCAATCAAATTATATCCTTGTATAAAGAAAAATATATTTTCAATTTTATGGAGGAAGGGTGCAAAGCGCCCTTCCTCCATAAAAGTTTCAAGTTACCTGCAGCCGCAGTAGTCTCCCATGACAGTCAACCCTACAAGCAAGACGGCAAATCCAATTGCTGGTAAGGGATATTTCACAGCAAATGCGATACCCATAATCAGTACTAGAATGCCCACAAGAAGCAGAAGTAGACCAACATAATAGCATAGGTTCTTACAACATTCGTTAGATGCTTTCTCCCTTTGTCGCATTGACCACTTGGAGGCTTCTGAAGCAGGAGTCGTATTATTAATCTTTGCAGTGTGAATTGCAGCCATAGCACTTGGCATGATAGGATGATACGTAATGTTCATTCGATTTAAAAAAGATAATATATAGATTCAATTTTTGTAAATAGCAGACATAATAACTGTAGCAACTCTAGCAAGTCTAGCACGTATATTGCGTACAGCAAGTCTAGCACGTATATTAGGTGCAGCAATTTGAGATTTTCTCTGTTCAGATGCTAAATATGTAAAGAAGTATCTCATACCAGCTGCGGTTTTATGTCTTGCACAGATACATGCAGGTACCATGATAGTTCCATCGGGGTTTATATCATCTCCTATAGGACATACAAGATCACCGTGCAGTGTATAGGGTATTATGTCAATTATTTCAGGATCTTGTGCCAGAATTCTTTCTTCAAAGATTCGTTGTTTTGCCAGTTCAGCCATCTTGTATATGGTTATATCGTCAATTATTTAGATGCGTATATCTATACAATCTGTTTTCAATGATAAAATTAGATGGAGCCGCTTCCATTAAAACAACCTGGAGCAGATTGGGGACCACGCCTTTGGTCAATCTTTCATACAATGGCAGAATGGAGTGATCGACGAGATATTGTCTATCGTTGGAAGCGTATGATGGAATTAACGGCAATGACAATACCGTGTGAAGTGTGTCGACGTCATATGCAAGACTACCTTCGCGGTCACTCGATCTTTATTCGACCACCAGATCCACCCAGTCCACCGGTATATGTGCGCAAATTTCGTGGAGTAGTCCCTCCGAAAGTAAAAGGATGGACACCGACCAAAGGAGAGGAGGTAAAAACAGCCATTCGAAAAGGAATGGTAAAGTTTCATAATCATGTCACATGCTCCAAAGGAGGAACTGACATGCCAGAAGAAGAAGCATTAAAATTGTATGAAAGTACTGATCGATCTATGGCGTGTAAAGCCGTGCGGGAACAAATTGCAATTATTGATTCCTTATGGAAACCGCATGCACGCTTATCCTATAAAGAGTGGATGATCGAGTTAGTTGCACTTCTTGCACTCATTGAATCCGGCTCTTATTGAGGAGCTACACACATCACAGGATTTATAACTCCTTCTGCAGCAATTGGTGTCATATTATTTCGCACCTGAAAAATATCTCCCATGCGTATATCTTTTCCTCCTACACTAACAAGATTCCACATAGCAATTGCTAGACCTAGTCCTAATAATATACTTGTAGTTCCCATTACATAGGTTTCACATCCTAATTGCATTCTTGATGCAATAAATATAAGACCGATTATAACAAGAGACACCATTACACTTACCATATAGGAATAACGATTTGCAAGCAATTCATCTTTTGCACCAGGAACTGGTGGTAGATTAAATACCGTCACTGCATTAAGAAATATATATATAATTATAAATGATGCCATTGTCGCCCAGCTACTAATTAAAATTTCAGTTGAAGTGGATGAACTGCGATAACAAGGTATATCTGATGATAGATATTTTAGAATACTTACATTTTCTCCAAGATATTTTTTAAATATAGATTGCGTTATTAAGATAAGGAATCCTACAAGGGATGATACGAGACCTAAAATTAAAATTGGAACAATTCCAGTCATAGATCCAACCACTAGAGATCCAAGTGTAAATATATGAGGTAGATGATCATATGCACCAAAGATTAATTCACGCCCTCGAAGTAACCAACTCATTCTATCAATAGAATAGAAAAAGTGCATTATGCAGCAGGTTTTTTAGAACTTGCGGAAGGTATTGCAGAAGATGCACATACATAAATCGGATCTTTTGTTCCATAAGAGGTTGACATAAGGGGTAGATTATATAAATTTGTAGCACGACGTTGTGTTCCATAATATAAACATATCATAAGTAGAAATCCAAGGATTCCTCCAAATCCCATTCCTAAAAAGATTCCATAGGGTGTATCTTGTGATGCTAAATATCGGTATGATAGGAGTATAAGTGTAAACATAATTAAAAATGTAACACTTATATTGGCAGCAAGTTGTCGGTGTGGAGATGCATCCAATTCTTGTTTATAAAAAAGGGAGAGAGGTGCAATCCATCCAAATAATGTTCCTAGAAACATTGTGTAATAACTCGGAAGGAACGTTTTTGGTGTTGTAGTTTCGAGTGACATGCGTTCCACAGAGGTACCGGGAAACATACCTGTTGCACGTGTCGTCATTCCCCAGCTACTCGGAACAACCTCTCGAAAATATCCACCTACAAGAGGTTGTAGGAGGTTTACAGATAAAAGAGAGAGACCAAGTGCCATAAAGGATGCATTTTGCAATAAGATTGAAAATATACCAATCGTAACTAAAAATATATCAGGAATTATCTCCAAGTTATATTTAAACCCCTCAATAATATAAGTCATAGGACTATTAGAAGCGGAATCATTCTTCTTAAACAGATTTTCCATGGGCATCCCTTCCTTCTATAAACGGTTGATACAAACTATAAAAGGGATTGTGAGTCCAACACAATTGGAGGGTCATCCAACTATATTAGGATTTGATGCAAATTGTGCGATCTATGACTGTGTAGCATCATTATCCAAACGAATCCCATATGATCCAATGAAACGAACCATGTGGGAGGCGGAACTCATTCAAGAAACGTTACGATACTTTGAAAAAGTCATTAAAGCGGTGAATCCATCGGAAGCGGTGTGGATTGCCTTTGATGGAGTGGCACCTATGGCAAAGATTCGACAACAACGAGGACGCAGGTTCAAATCAATTATAACTGCTAAGAAAGAGCAAGAAATTCGTGGTACTACGGCTCCTAAGTGGGATACCAATGCGATTACACCAGGAACACCCTTTATGGATCAATTAGCAACTGCCTTTCATGCTTGGGCAAAGACACGTTCCATTCCGACACGCATTAGTGCTGCGGATGAACCTGGAGAAGGCGAACAGAAATTGATGGCATGGCTACGTGCGGTTCCCACAGTGCATATGGTTATATATGGGTTAGATGCAGATCTGATTATATTAGCCTTATTGCATTTACCAAAGGCAAAGATTCAATTATATCGGGAAGATACTGCTTTTGGTAAGAAATCTCATGAAAAATCTGAAAAACAGTTTTTGTACTTATCGATGTCTCTGTTAGCCACGGAATTGCAATCACGATGGAATATTACAATGGAAGAATTTGCAGCTTGTATGAACTTATTAGGAAATGATTTTGTTCCGCATGGACTTGGATTAAAAATCAAGGAAGAGGGAATGGAACATGTGTTGGAAGCCTATCGACATGTTCGAGCGTCCTATCCATCCATTGTGACCGGGCATATATATTATACACCCACTCTAAACGCATTATTGCAAGAATTATCGAAACAAGAGACTACATGGATGGTAGAGATTGCCAGCGAGAAACTTTCCATGCGTCCTGGACAGTATTGTTCGAGTTCGGATCCGGTGGAACGTGCTTTGGCAGAATGGAATGATGCACCGATTCTGTGGGGAGCGGAACATGCCCTTCTGAAAGATGGAATGCTTCGTTCCAATTATAAAGAGGTCTATCAACGGATAGGATTATGGGGTGCTTCCTATAAAATAGCATCTGAAAAGTATTTAGAAGCACTTGCTTGGTGTTTTGCGTATTATAATGGAATACCGGTAGATTTGGAATGGTATTATCCTTGGTGGATTGCTCCGCCGTTAGATACGATCACTGTTCCAGAACATCTTACGATTCCTTCGACTAAGCGAATCCCGTTACAACCAACGGATCAATTAGCTATGGTATTACCGATGGAATCATATCACCTTCTTCCCACTAAGTATCAGCAGTTTCCAAAGGATCATCCCGAATTATTTCCGGTAGAAGCACCGTTTTTTTCGCTAGGACGACGCTTCCTTTGGGAATGTGAATTGATGATTCCGTTGGTACAACCAGCTATTCTTCAAGCATGGAAAAAATAAAAGATATTAGTAGAAGATGTCAAATACTAATACTAATTATTTTCATAAATATGCAACGTCTAAGAATAGAACTGAATATAAGAGAATAATGAACGATATAGATAAAGCAACCACAGAAGAAAAACTTAACAAATTGGGAAAAAATATGATGGCATTACATAAAAAACTTCATGATGATCAGGAGACTCGATCAAGAGCTTCTAGTGCAGCTAGCGCAGGCAGCGCAGTTAGTGTAGGCAGCATAAATCTATCACGTCTTCCACCTGTACCAGAATCTTCGTCTCCTCCTCCCCCTCCCACTCCATCTCGTAAATCGCGTCGTACTCGGCGTAAAAATAGATCTCGGCGTAGATGATCATGGAGGCTTCTTTCCGACTAGAGCATCAAGAATTGTACATGTTACTGTGATGCCTTTTTGTAGTAGAGACTTTTCATTCCAGACTCTTTGCGCCTCTTCCTCCGCGTGTTTGAGCGGGTTTTGTTTAAGACGTTTGGCGGTCTCCGTGTTTTCAATGTATATCTTAATGCCCATGACAATCACAACAATAAGCAACATGGATAAGAATTGACCCCAGAGTGTAGTACACCATTCAATATAGCTGTAAGCGTTCTTGTAAAAGGCACCTGCTATTGCAGATGTTGGAGGTGACATTATAATTCGTTAGGATTCAGTGTTGTCTATAGTTGAAAAATACGATTTCAATTTTATAAAACAACCAGGTCGGCAAAGCCGACCTGGTTGTTTTATAAGTTTCAAGCGACCAATAAACCGATCCCAGAGGGATCGGTTTATTGGACGATTTCAATTTTATGGAGGAAGGGTGCTTTGCACCCTTCCTCCATAAAAGTTTAAACGGAAGCAGAATGATCCGCTCCGCGGATCATTCTGCTGACGATTTCATTTTTATACATATACTGGGTTGGCTTTGCCGACCCAGTATATGTATAAAAATTCAAACGGACTCCCCCCTGCGGCTTTGCCGCAGGGGGAGGTCCGATTTCAATTTTTAACATTATCCTCCTGCGGCTTTGCCGCAGGAGGATAATGTTAGACCGTTGCGGATTTTAAATGAGCGTTTGTTGTAAGAAAATGAGTTGAAAACAACACTTTTCTGACTACAATATGACTGCTCTTCAGGACTAAAATGAAAGCCGAAAGTGTATAAAGCTTATTTTCTGCGGGAGAAACGATTACGATTACGACGAGCTCTATTTGTTCTACGATTGCGTCTATTGCGTCTACCACCTGCTGTTGAATGCGCTTCTACACGGATTTTACATTTGCCATATTGATTTAGTTTATCTGCATGGCACGCAATATCATTACCAATAAGTCTAACTTGTTTACCTCCAAGTGTATGTGTTTGCTTAGAATGTTCATAGGCATCAGAAAAACTAACAATCGGAAACGTACCTTCTGTCAATTCAACCATAGTGTCTTTAGTGAAAAGAGTACTTTCATCATACGTCTCTTTATCTTCATTATAAATACCAAGAGATTTGAACGTATAGGGTTGCTCAGTGTTAACCAATTCCAGGGTGGTTGCCATGTTTATACTTAGGGGGGGAGAATTATTTGAGCAGCCCCGGGGTGAACGAACGATGTGACAAAAGGTGACAGTCCCTTGTCAAATATAGGATACCAGGTAAAATGTTTCACGAGTGGAGATCTAGTTTGCGCCCTTTCGGGGCGAACTCCCAAAACGCTCATTTAAAATCCGCAACGGTCTAAACAGTTCAAGCGACCAATAAACCGATCCCAGAGGGATCGGTTTATTGGACGATTTCAATTTTATGGAGGAAGGGCGCAAAGCGCCCTTCCTCCATAAAAGTTCAAACGGAAGCAGAATGATCCGCTCCGCGGATCATTCTGCTGTCCGATTTCAATTTTTAAAAAGAATAAAAACGAACTATTTCTTAAGTTTCGTTTTTCGCTGTGCATGTTTGTAGTCTGCAACCTCATCTCCGACCTTACTTACAAAGAGTACAGCTAATACACATAATACACCGAATGCATTATCGCTTAAACTCCATGAAGTAGTCTTTGCAGTCTTGCTTGGTCCAAAGAATCCTGTGACTGAAGTCCACCAAGTAGTCTTTGCAGTGTCACCCACAGTGTCACCCACAGTGTCACCCACAGTGTCACCCACAGTGTCACCCACTGTGTTGACCGGTAGAGGCGTAGATGGTTTCGAAACCACGATTGATGCCGATTTAGTGCGTCGAGGCTTGGTTGGTGTCGGATAGATCTCATGGTATAGCCACTTATAGGATACTGCAACTCCACTTAATGCGATAATCCACGCGATAAAGTTCAATATGATCTCTGGATCTCCAGCGAATAATCCACCAATATATTGACTAATATACAGCATGATAGACATTGTGTTGGTGATTTGCAATGGTTTCTTTATTTGAAAAATAGGGTTTCAATTTTATAGCACACATCCCGCAAAGCGGGATGTGTGCTATAAAAAGTTCAAACGGAAGCAGACTTATCCTACGACTAAATCGCAGGAGGAGATTTGGGGGTATTCCCTCTACACCAATTATACATATTTTCAAATTCTTCACACAAATCAATCTCAGATGCAGCAGCACTGCCAAATACAACAACACTAACAGTAACTGCTATGAAAATAGTGAATAACATTTCAATAAAGACAATTAAATCTTACATTTAAAAAATATAGAATCAATTTTATAAAATATAAAAAATGATATCTATCTTTATCTCTCTATTATAGAGAAAAACATGGAACTTGAATACATTGGTGCTACTTGGTGTAAAGCGTGTACATTGGTCAAACCTCGTGCCAAAGAACTTACTAAAAAAGAGACAATTTCTTTCATAGAACTTGATTATGATTCACTAAGTGAGAAAGAACAAGCAACCATTACAAAACTACCGACGCTTCGTTTGAAGAATAAAGGAGTTCTTATAAAAGAGTTCACAACTGCTACTGCCGCAAGTCAATTAGATCTTTATTTACATCCAAATGAAGAGTTCTAAGACTAAGTAGGGATGATTGCTCGATCAATCAAAGATGCCTTAGAGGCAGTACCGCTAGAACTTCGATCCGAGGCTGTTAAAAATACCTTAGACTATATTTTTTTATCTATCGGTCACAAATGTCTACTGATTGTGAAACATAATAATACTATAACACAAATCTTAATACGACCATCCAAAATATCCAATCATTATCGCAAGTTTCTTCCTAAAACATTAAAGAAAAAACCGAATGTACGGTTGTTGCATTGCATTATAAAAGAGTTCAAACCCGAAGAAGAAGAATATACAACCTTAAAATTATTTCAAGACTATGATGCGGCTGGACACACAGTGCCAGAGGGAGTCTATTTGGTCTCTCCTACCGATGCACTTATCTACCGAACAAACTTCAAAGATCCATTTTATCATGTGACAGGATCCATGACCTCTCCGATCCCATTAAAACACCCCTTGATTCCGATACTTGCCATGAGCGGTCACAAAGACTATCTGGATGTTCCCATTGCAAATTATGATGATTTAGATATTATTAAAGGAAAAACAACATGGAACGATTCCAAGATAGAATTAGATTTTTCCAAGAAGAAACCAATCGCAGTCTTTCGCGGTGGATCCACAGGATGCGGGTGGACAGCAGAGACAAATCCTCGGTTAAGAGCAGTTCAACTGAGCAAACAGCATCCAGATCTCTTGGATGCACAGCTTACCACCATTACAGGTACCATGAAAATTCATAAAACACGACGCGCAGGACGCGTCAATTCTAAGGAGTTCCGTGTAGGAAGTCGTATATCGTTTGAAGAACAAAGTCACTATAAATATATTCTTCATCTGGATGGAAATGTAGGAGCATATCGATTGGCACAGTGGATGTTACTCGGTTCTACCATCTTACTGCAAGAAAGTGGATCTATGCTTTGGTTTCAGCATTTGATGAAACCATGGACACATTACGTTCCCGTTAACGACAGACTTAATGACTTGATTGAGAAGATTCACTGGTGTAAGACGCATGAATCCGAGTGCAAACAGATGGCAGAACATGCCCGTAAACTAGCATTACAGATTCTTACAAAAGAATCGTTGTATAAAGAGCTTGGTCATGCCATTGAAACTGCCCGAAACATAGCTCGCACAAACGGTAAAGTTGAAAAATAGAAATAGAAGGAGTAAGAAATGGGCGCTGCGCTCTCCTCCTTAGATCCAAGGCATATTCGTATTTGGAACAATCTTTGCGCAATTACGAGTGTAGAAGCACGATATAAAATGTTGGATACTTTATTAGCTGGTCCGGAATATGTGACCGCTGCCAAGTATGCAGGAGTGTATGCAAATCTATTACAGTGGCGAGCGTCAGTGCAACGGGGCGATGCTGCCTATTGGCCTGGAGCTCCAGCTCCCACACATACACCTCCTACGTTAACCTTCTCCAGTCCACCCCAACGAAGTACTGCATTAGCAACGATTCCTCCTCCCAAACGAGCCATGGACTATCTTCACGAAGCATATGAACTCTTAGGATTGGATGATTCCAAACCCTTAACTATGGAAATGTTAAAAATTGCCTATAAACGGTCGGCATTACGAGCGCATCCTGATAAGGGAGGGAATCCAGAAATGTTTGATGCCGTCAGCCGAGCGTACAGTTATATCGAAGAAATCTTAAATAAACTGATTCCCCGTGCAGCAGGGCGTGCTACCGATGCACCGGTTACAATTGAACAGGCAAATGCGCATCGCTCACTGCCGGTACGACCTGTTTCAACTCCTTTTGGACACGAAGATGCTCCAGCTGGCACCTTGCAAGTCGAAGATCGTGCACCTGTCTCTCTCAATGCCAAAAACTTAAATATGAGTGTATTTAACAAGTTATTTGACGAACACCGCTTACCAGATCCAGACCGAGATGATGGATATGGAGATTGGTTGAAAGCATCAGGAGAAGCCGAACCCCGTACCCATCGAGCTGCAGAGGAACTGCGCGGCAAGTTTAATGCAGATAAGTTTCGATCGGTCTTTCAAGAAGAACTTTCTGCCAAACCAAGAGCGGTAGATACAACCATGCAACGGTATCGACAACCTGAAGCGCTCGCACTACGTTCCACAGGAGCTACAGAGATTGGAGGAGGACGACCGGCACAGTTCACTAAACATATGGATTCGGATGGTGGATTAGCTTACACGGATCTCAAGTATGCCTATGGGGAAGGTTCCACTTTTTCACAAGAGGTGAGTGATGCATCTACTGCCTCTAAGACGTATCATCAGTTAGAAGCGGAACGAGCCTCGGCTCCGGTCGAACTCAGTCCCGAAGAGCATGCAGCGGTTCAAACAGTCGAACGTGCGCGACAACATGCAGAAATGGAACGGCAGCGACGGTTGGCAGCAGGAGATACCAATGCGGAACGGGCGTATGAAAAGATGAAAGGGCGCTTAATGATTTCATACTAGTTTAAACAATCTATCCAATGAACTATGTAAGAATGACGACGATTGCTACGCTTGTGACTGGCAAACAAGCGGTCGAAGATTTTAAGATCTTTCTGTATAGTTTACAACTCTTTGTAACTCCCCTACCTGCTCTTCATATTGCTACCGATGATGCGACCTTGCCTCTATTAACCAGTCTTCCATATCATGGATCACGTCAATACTATACTATTATGAATCGGTATACAGGTATGGATCGCAAGGAGATGGAAGCAAAAGGACTCTTTAAAGAGTATACCTCTGAAAAATTACGGGTAATTGAATTGGCATTTGTAGAAGCAAAGACAGGGGTGTGGTTCTTGGATGCCGATATTTGTTTCTTTGGACCGCTCCCCGTCCTTCCAGAGACTGCTACGGTAGGATTAAGCCCGCATTATATCCGTAAATCGGATACAGATTTGTATGGAGTGTACAATGCAGGCTTTGTATGGTTGAAGGATCCTTCCTGGGTGAAGGTGTGGCGCGACGCGATTCCTGGTAGTCGGTTCTTTGAACAGGCGGCATTGGAAACTGTCGCGAAAGAAGCGAAAGATGGATTATATGAATTTGACATGAATCATAATTATGGATGGTGGAGGATGTTTCAATCGCCACACAGTCCCACTCACCAGAAAGAGATGTTTGGAATCAATCGCGCCATTGGAGCAGGGATCACGGTCGAGAATCTTCCCTTAGGATCGGTGCACACTCATTTTCTAGAACGTACAGGAATTACAAATGAATTTAATATATTTCTTGGAAAACAGTTAGGCAAGATTGAAAAAGCGCATAAACCTGCTCATAAACTTTTGTGGTATATTGGAACTGCACGCTCCACAAATTCTATGTGAAGGATAGGGATGTTTTGTATCAAAGGAGACAATCCAGAGAAAGAAGCGATCCGATCGATTCTTTCTTCGGTAGGAAGCAAGGAAACCGATTCTGTCAGTGATGCTTCTTTCTTATTCTTATTAAATCGGTATGGATCGCTTCCACGGGATTTATCCAATATTACCACCATTAATCGATTGGCAGGATCGAGCAAAGACCGATTAACCGACAAGTTTGAACTGATGAAACTTTTTCAAACTTTAAAGATCGGTCTTCCTACACTTCTCTTCAAGACCTTTCAAGAACATTCTATCACCACGTTTTTTAATCATGGAACAAAACACAAATTTTTAAAAGCCTCCGATGGATTTGCAGGAAGTGGAAACAAGGTGGTGGATTCGGTGGATGAAGTGAAAACGTTTGTAGATGCGTACACACCCACAAAAGAGTTCAAAGGATGGATCTTGCAAGATGCATTGGAAACAACGGCTACCTATGATAAATACAAATTTCATCTTCGTGTTATGTTGGTAGCAGTCGTTCACAACCGTAAAACAAGTATTTATATTAGCAACTATCATACCTATGTCTTATCCAATCAACACTATGATGTAGGAAGATTAAAAGAGGCAACGGTCTATGATACACATAAAAAGCAAAATGCACAAAATGCATTTTTTCCGATGGAACGACCTGATGGCTGGACGATTCAGGATACAGACACTGCAATGAGACGGATTCAGCAGATGCTTCGATCCATCTTTGAACGTCACCACATCTTCCAACCTGATTGGAATATAAGGAATGGATATGAATTGCTAGGAGTGGATGTACTCTTTGATACAAAACATCACCCCTATATCCTTGAAATTAATCAAAAAATGGCATTTTATCCATCGCAAACTATTTTCCTACCTGAAATACTTCATATTGGACTAGGAGGAGCACCACTAAAATTATTCAAATCATTGTATGGAGTATCCAATCATATTACAACTCCCTTTACAGAGTCTCTCACAACGTTTTATGGATCACACTATAATACGGTGTCAGAGGTACATCGCATCTTTCAGACGCTCTTTCATACCAAGGTGGAGGAGGAGGGAGATCGTGCATATTATGTGTATCAAACACCAACTAAATACCAACTAGAGTCCCGCCAGAAGCAAAACTCTAGCCATCATACACGCCGCACAAGATTTACACTGAAAAGATCCAAGACATTAAAACGAGGATTTAAATAGATTATAGCGACCTCCATCACGATCCTTGTGTGATCGTTCCTCACGACCTTTACGAAATCGTTCATCATGATCTCTACGCAATGGATCTTCATGATTTCTACGCAATTGTCCCCCTTGCCGATCTTCTACAGTGTAAGGTGTTATGCTAGAAGGAATCGTACCTGCAGGAAGTGGCATTGTATATGTTATTTTAATAGGAGGGAGTAATACAACTGGTCGTGTTGCTAGTACAGAAGTAATGCGCTGTATTCTTTCTTCTGTTGAGAGCGGTCGAACAAAGATTGGTGAAGGTATCCATAGCGGAACAGGCATCTGCTCCGCAGATGCAGCAGAGTTAGACGTTGGAACAGACATATTTAAAATTACATCTAATTATATATCGCATTAAAACTTATTCAATTTTTATGCATTATCTACAAGAATATACTTATGATATGGTTTAATATATGTATCAAAATTTGTAAGAGATAATTTGTACTCTTGTTTTACTTCTTCTACATCTCGTTTACGATTTCGTGTTTCTAATCGTTTTAGAATAGTTTCAAGGGGAACCGTCGGCATTATCACAATTAGTTTATAAGATGTTCCTTTGATCATTTTATGAATCCATATCAAGGGATCCTCCTCATTTCCACCTGTGATTTCAATAATAATATTTGCTCTAGCTTCCACTGCTTTTTTCAATACAATAGCACTTTTTTTATATAAACTTAATCCTTTTTTATTTTTTTGATATCGTAACCGATTGTATTGCGTATGATTACGTTTATATAGATTCATAGATTCGACCAAGGTATCTTGATTTACATCTACGTAGGAGGTGATCGGCGGTCCTAACTTCTTTATTTCTTGGTAGACACGTGCACTACTTTTTCCGCTTCCTGGCGGTCCATACTTCACCACAAAATAGGGATCATCTTTAGCAGGATGAATCCCCTTTCCTCCTGTTGATATCTTTATCACTTCTTGCACTGTAAGTGCATTGAGTGATACATATGTTCTTTTACGAGTCTGTACCATCTCCCTAATTCTATAGAGGAAAATCAATTATGTTGGAAGACCTATTCCTACATACGGTAAACACTTGTGAATGCGATTGACGGTGAGCCGAAATAATCCTTCCGCAGAAGCATATTCACGCCACCAACTACGACCGGCAAGGGACATGTGTTCCCATGTTGCACGGGATGTAGTTGCAATAATCCGACGCACGTCTTCGGGAGTACTAGCGCGAAAATAATGAACTCCTTCCACCGGTGGATGTAGGTATCCTGTCATATCACATTCAGGAGTAGCAATAGGAACCGTTCCACATGCATAATATTCAATTTCACGATGACACTTTTGTCCAAATCCTGCTAAACAGAGTCCAAACTTTGCTTTGCACAATTGATCCAAGTATTCAGAAGGACTATACTTGTAAGGACCACCGGTCGAATCAATCGGGCATTCAAACAATTCAACGGCAGATTTCCAATCTGCTGTTTCACGATGTTTCTTCTGAACTCCATTCTCAATGCGACCTAAAAATAAGGAGACGATGGTTCGATCCTTCCAAGAAAGAGGGTGTACGGCTTCCACAAGATGAGGATGACGAGACCAGTACGACCATTTGGATTGACGAAGATTGTTGGTAGTTGACGGATTTCCTATTAAAGCAAGTTTATAAGAAGGTGATTCTAGATCCATCCATTTCATAGTATCGCGATCATATAATAATGTTTCACCGATCTGTCCCCACCAGCAAAAGGGGGTTGATGCTAATTCGATTTTACAATACCCTCGTTCCTTCCATAACTGAATCATAGCACGGAAGGAATCTCCACTATGCATATGGATACCTGTCATATTGCTGGGAAGTGTGATGACGGGAAGAGAGGTTGCAGAGCTGAGTTCTTTTAATCGCAATGCCATTCCATACTTTTTCATTGCAACACCAACATCCAATAATGCTTGTTGACGCCGATCTATGATAGGTTCTCGAAATCGTTGCACTCCTAAAATATATTTGAGAGAGGCAGCACCGGCAAGATGTGCAATCTCTTCAGAAAGAGACTGTTCTGGTTGAAATTCCAGAACAGTACTACCAGGATTCAAATTCCAAATCCAGGGAAAGAATGGATGGTTAGTTTCACCAACCACCCAATTTGCTTGGTGTAATACATGTAATACAGTTGTAATAGAATCAGACGGGTGAAGATAGTACACATTCCAGGAGGTGGTTGTTTCACAATCGATTGTATGAACACAATGCATTTTATAGATCTGTTCAGCATGATGAAAGGGGAGTAATTGATCACTTAATAAAAATACAATCGTTGGAAGTGAAGAAGAAGATATTTCTTGTTTGAAATGTGATCGAAGCAAACTAATATCTTCTTGGGTAGGAGGTTGCAATCGTGCAGGAATTGTCCAGACAGAATTTGCACAGTACTGTATATCTAATTTATAGGGAATTTCTAATGGAAGAAGGGGTGCAAGAATGGATGGAATCAGACAACGAGCAGAAGGATCGAGAGTTTGAATACGAAGCACTTGAGGAAAGGTGTGTATGATCCATCGACCAGGATCGGATGGATCAGCTCCTGGGACTGCAATGAATGATGGAATTGATTGTGTTGGAACAAGAATATTAAGTGTGGACTTTGTCCATAGTTCTTTTAAAAAATCATTGATCCATAAGGTATTACGATTCGAAATCAATCCGGTAGGAGTTACAAACAACTCTCCTTTCAGATGATACAAGGAAGGAGATAGGAGGGGTGTATAAAGAGGCAGTGTTAATACTGTATCGCGTATAGGATGAATTTCACGAGAAAAGGTTGTGCGAGAAAGGTTCCAGGAAGGAATGGCAGTTCCAAAGGAGCTTGTGGTTGCGAAAGATTGAATGGCAGTTGGATGAATATAGAGATACATTGGATTATATAATATATCATCTCGTGCATGATAGGATCGAATGGAAGAGGCGTGATTATGGTAGGTTTTAATCGTGTAGGCAGGATTCACAATGAGATATTTTTGTTTCATAAGTTCAAAGCTCACAATATTGTCGCATCCAGGGACTCCATACTGGAATTGAAATGGGGTTAGATCAAGGGTAAAGGCATCACGACCAAGAATCCATGTATCTTGTGAATCAGGACGCGGTCCAAAGATCGTTGTTCCTTCCCAACGAAGTAGGGAGAGACAGACACGTTCTTGCATGTTAATTGACCAGAGTGCTTTTAGCGTGCTATCAAACCATATATCAGAATTGGAAAATACAAGGATAGCTCCCTTACCATTTGGAATATGATCCAGTGCTAGTTGAAAGGTATTTGCATAGGTTACTCGTTTTCCAATTGGATGGATAATTAGTTTTTCAGAAGTAGGAAGTGTCAATCCAGTTTGTTCTGTCAAAAGAAGTATATGATCAATGTAGGAACATAGGATATTTCGATCCAGACATTCACGAAGTTCACGGGCACGACTAGGATGCGCGGGTTCGTAGAATTGTGAGATCCACCAAGTACGAGGAACAACTGTATCAGTTGCACATGGATCAATCTTGGTAATGGTTCCTTGATGCCATAACATAACCTCATGAGAGGTCACAAGTCTATGAATCCGTAACAGGTGGCAAAGAGCCGAAACAATATCTTCTGTTGAACTAGTATTTGTAATCGATATATGTAAGAAGGGGTATAAGTGGTTTAGTTCGGATATTTGTAAACATACAAAGGGGAGATCAAGAGGATCGTTACAGAGAATCATAAGGTCACAATCAATATGGGTTGCAAACCAGGGACGCCATGCATCCACTTCTTCCGCAGTACGAAGAATTAAAATAGATGGAATTTGTCCTTGCAATACAGGTAATGATTTTATATCGGATAATATGGTATTCCAACGGGACCAACGGTGAGAGGGTGTGAAGGTAGGCTCAATCCAGACGGCAGTGGTTGCATTCTTCGAAAGAGTTGCTTCAGAGCGAAGAATGCGGATTGGTTTTCCAGTGGGAGGATGTTGAGCAATCATTTGTAACATAAATATCTAGGAAGGTTTAGGATGATTCGATTAAAATTGAACAGTTTTTTTTAAAATAAAAAATCATCGCCGACATCTTTCCTATATTTTATTACGATCAAGATGTCATTATTATTAACAAATGGAAAATTAGCTCTTCTTAGGAGCATGCTAGAGATTGCAGATGATGGAAAACTTCAGTTGGCGCTCGATACTTGGCTAGAACAGGTCGGAGGAAAGATTGTTCCTTCGAGCTCTGTAGCTGCGGCTGCTGCTGCACTTGAAGCCAAGTCTGGCGGAGGTGCCAAGTCTGCGCCTGCCAAGTCTGCCGCAATCGTAGTTTCTGCACCTAGCAAGTCTGCGCCTAGCAAGGCTGCACCTAGCAAGCCTGCGCCTGCACCGAGCAACTCTGCGTCTGCCAAGTCTGTCGAAGATACCAAGCCTGCGTCTGCCGCAATCGTAGTTTCTGCACCGAGCAACTCTGCATCAAGCAACTCTGCGTCTGCATCGAGCAATTCTGCAACCAGTGCAGCGGAGCAGAGTAGTCTCAAGCAGCGAGCGTTCCAGCTCGCTGCAAAGCTTGCTTATTTGTTCGGCTTCTCTGCATACGCGTTGAAAATACTCGTGCAGGGAAGGATCCAATGGCTGCTTGCCCATGGCGAGACTGAAAGTAGTATTGAAGAGATGCTGAATGCCAGATGGGAACATACTGATATGCCACCATCCATGACAGCTGGAACAGAGAGTGGTGACGATACCGACATAATTCGTCGTGTGACCAAAGCCCGTCTCCAAGCGATGCGAAGGGTATATTGGTATGGATGCAATCTTGAAAGTCCTCAGGGGATACAGAATGTTCCTGAGGTATGCAAGACTGCATGGCTAAAAGTGCTCCAAGGCATCTCCAGGAAACTTCCCTTTACGCCTCCTGGTACTGAGCCACTTCCATCGGTTTCCGAGTTAGGAACGCTCATCTCTCATTTAATGAAGAAGTAAACGCTCTTTATTTGTATGTCTGTTTGTGTCTGTTTGTGTCTGTTTGTGTCTGTTTGTGTCTGTTTGTGTCTGTTTGTGTCTGTTTGTGTCTGTTTGTGTCTGTTTGTGTCTGTTTGTGTTTTAAAAAGAACCCGCAGTTTGGTGGGTTTTTTACATATTTATAAACTGAGTGGTACAACAGCTCCCTCTCCAAAATTTCCTGCAAAATAAATTGATAAATTCGCAGATCCCGTTGCAACTGTTGTAAGTGTAGCACTACTGATTGAAATATCATAGGGTCCATATCGATTTACCAAACTTCCCCCCTGGCTCAAATCAATATTAATTTGAGGAGAAAAAGGAGGTGCTCCCACTAATCCAGTTGGAATCCATGAATAATTTGACCATGATGCATTAATTGTTCCTCCCCCTGCACTTGCAGAAGCATTTAAAATTTTTAATCTTGGAAACACATTCTGTAGCGTTGTATAAATGCTCGAATTATAAATGCGATAATCATACATGAGCGTATAATCTGCCGAGGAAAGGGTAGGAAACATAGAATCATAAATGGACGTAGGAAATCCAAATCGATATAGATCCATAACCATTTTTCCATTGTTATAACTATATCCACCCGTACTTATGACATTAATCAGTATTGTTCCTGTTTTCCAATCCATTCCATAGAGTGCCGTTGGATCATAGGTGATCCGATATTGAGATGCATCTAATATATCACTCACATGAATCGCAAAGTTTCGAAAGGCAGGAAGATTTAATGATGCTGTGGAATTTGTTCCACTCAAGGTAAAGAGTTGTTGTGTATACAGTGTTGAAAGTGCAGAACTACTCACAAAGTTTTGCAATCCAATGACAAAGTTTGTAAAGGTCTCATTTGTTTGATACAAGGTAGAATAATACAACGTACTAAAGGTACTTAATTCTATTTCGGATAATGTACTAAAATTGGCAAGAGCTGTTTCATACTGTGTACTAAAGGTACTAATCACATTATATGTCGTGGTACTAAACTCATTAATTGCTGTTGCAACAGGAGTACTGACATAGGCTAAAATACTTGAATCCAATTGTGCAGTTAAACTGGATGTAAAATCATCATAAATAGTACTCAATGTGGATACAAAGGTACTGGTTAATCCAGCTGAGGTACTTGCAATGGTAGATCCAAAGGCATCTCCTGCTAGTGCTAAAACACTACTTACAATTGTAGAATAAATGGTAGAAATATATTCATATGTTGTTGATGTTAGTGAATTTACGAGATCGCTATTTGTACTTAGTACCAAGGTACAACAAAATTGTTCTAACCCTAAGAAAGACTCATATATAGAACTAATTAAGGTACTTGTTGTAAGAAGCTCTAAACTATAGGATAGAGATAAAATATCAGATGTATTTTGATTAATTTCAGCGGAGAGTATATTAATCTGCCCTGCAAATCCTTGCGCAGTACTAATTGCAATTTGTGCAGTAGAAATACTAGTTGTACTAATCAATTCAAGTGTACTATAAATATTTGTAAATGTGGATTGATTTGTAGAATTCTCAATTCCTAGACTCGTACTTACAAGTGGATCCGTATAACTAGATATGGTAGATAATAATCCTGTACTCATCAATTCTAGACTAGATAATCTTGTATCGATTGTAGAAAACATCATTAGAAAACTAGAATTGGTGGATGCTGTTTCTGCTGTATTTGTTGAAATATAATAGGCTAAAGATGAGTTTTGATTGATTACAGTTGATATAAAACCAATACTTGTGCTAATCACAGCATTGTTAATGGAAGTTGAAAATGTATCAAGATTGGCTTGTGATGTACTCACACTCTGTGTATACACAGTAGAAATAGAGGAATCGGTATATCCAAAACTTATCAATTGAGATTCTAGTATGTAGGAGGATAAGGTACTGAAATTAGCATTATCATAACTACTCAATGTAGAATAAAGACTGCTAATTTCTGTTTCTAATTCCAGTTGAATGCTACTGAGCTGATCAATGAAGTATTGATTGGTTGAAAAGCTAAAGATTGCTTGGTCAATCTGAGTACTGACGGATCCTGCCAAGGTAGAGAAATCTTGCTCTAATGTACTAATTTGTTCTTGCATACCTGTAACACTGCTTGTAGTATAAAAGGTGAGGGTGGATTGACTTTCCGCAATAGTTGCCACACTTGTACTGTAGGAGGAAAGGTCACTTGCTTTCAAGGCTTGATCCCAGAAGGTTCCGCCTCGCCCATCAGCATACAATGCATATGATGTGGAGATCGGAACGTTACTATTGGTTCTGAATTGCAACCCTCGTAGCAATAAAGAATTTAATTGACTTGTTTGAGTAAAAGACATATTCTAACATGGGCTAAGGTAAAGTAGAATGCGATTTACCTTGTTAAAAGTAGAGTATGAGCCGACAAGGAGGATTATTACAATTGGTGGCAACCGGTCGTCAAGATATTTATCTGACGGGAAACCCTCAAACCACCTTTTTTAAACAAGTATATAAGCGTCATACCAATTTTAGTATGGAAACGCAACGAATTGTCTTTGAATCTGCAGTGGATTTTAATAAATTAGTGACAACAACAATTCCCCGCAGTGGTGATTTATTAACACAATTGATGTTGGAGATTCAACTTCCGTATATCACACCAGACGGTCCGTTATCTGACGGAAGTACACCACCTCCTCCTTCTACTCCCGATACTTCTTGGGTGAATGGAATTGGATATGCTATGATTGATTATGTGAGTATTTTAATTGGTCAGGTGGAGATCGATCGTCAATATGGTGAATGGATGTATATTTGGAATAAATTGCGAACCAGTGGTGCCAAACAAGCCGGCTTTAGTTACATGACAGGATATCAAGAAGCCTATGATGAAACCTCTCAACATGGTCCTCTTCGCCTCTTTATTCCTATCAACTTTTGGTTTTGTAACAATGTCGGCTTAGCACTTCCTCTCATAGCTCTTCAATCCACTCCGATTCGTATCTATATTAAGCTGAAGAGTGGATACGATATGGTCTATTCAACTGCCTATGAAACGAATCCTTCGTTCCGAACTGCCGCTCCTCCCGTTATCACCGATATGATCTTGTGGGGAGATTTTATCTATTTGGACACAGAGGAACGACGTCGCTTTACGTCTAGCAAACATGAATATCTGATTGAACAAAGTCAAATTCAGCGTCGTACCAGTATTCCTGTAAACTCTCTATATGCCAATGTGACCCTGAACTTCAATCATCCGCTCAAAGAGATTATATGGGTCTGTCAACAGGATCGTATGCAAACCTTAAAAGAGTGGTTTAACTATGGATCTCGTACCTATACAGAGTATCCTGTCGTCAATACGGATATTATTAATACTGCATTAATTCAGTTGGATGGATACGATCGGTTTGAGAAACGATCCGCTGCTTATTTCCGATTAGTACAGCCATGGCAGTATCATACCGCAATTCCGAATGATTTCATCTATGTATATTCTTTTTCATTAGCCCCGGAAGCATCACAACCCCAAGGAACCTGTAATGCAAGTCGTATTGATTCAATTGTATTACAATTGGAGATGAACCAATCCATTCCCCAATATGATTCAGGTGTGACAGTGTATGCAACAAATTATAATATTTTACGTATTGTAGCTGGTCTTGGTGGTATTTTATTTACTGTGTAATCTTTCTTTCAAAGAAATAGCTGTTGCGGATAGGGAGACATGAATGAGCATCCATCCAATTTTGTTCATTTAATGAGCGATGTAGAAGTTTGGAAACACCCTGATCGAAATTATATGACCTTTGTTATATTATCTATCTTACTGGGTTTTTTTGGAGTAGATCATATTTATTTGCGATCCTTTCCAACTGCGATTGCAAAAATACTCATGAATTTATTTACATTTGGATTGTGGTATTTTTGGGATATTATACAGATTATAGGAGATGGTGATCGTATTAAAAAAGAAGGCTTGAATTCTCCGTTTGATTGGGTCAAGGGAATTGGACGCGGTGTCTTTGCAACACCAGGATCTAGCTTTATGGCTCCTAAAGATTATATTCTTTACACAATTTTAACCTTTTTAGGATGTTTAGGAGCGGATAAATTCTATCTAGGAGAATATGGACAAGGAATTGTAAAATTGATTAGTTGTTTCAATATCTTTCTATTTTTGTTTGGATGGTTCTGGGTTGCATGGGATATGTACCATGCAGTTTTTACTATGCGAACCGTTATGACAGAAGGAATTTCCAGTCCACTTCCTTATTCCTTCTTATTCAAGCCAATTGATGCACAATCTTTGTTTACTGTGCAAGATCCTGCTAAACAAGCTGCATCTGCTGCACCAATAAAAGATATATCTTGGTTAGATTGGTTTTTTAGCTTATTTCCAGCATTACCAGCTCTTCCCTCCTTTCTAAGTATCTTTGCCCCCTTTTCCTTCTTATTTGGAAAAGAACTTTTGGAAGAGATTTATAAAAAATTAATAAGCCCTATTTTTGGAATTGGAGAATCAGCGGCTACGATTGCAACACAAATAGAAAAGGATGGAGCTAGTATTACAGCAGGAGCTGCTAGCCAGGCAGCAGACTTAGCAAATCCAGAAAAACTAGCGACTCTTGCTAGTCAGTTCACTCCTGCTGTTCCCGCTATGACAGGAGGTGCTCGTCCATCCGTTATCCGTGAGGGTAATGGATTAGGTCCCGTATTAGCAGGATCTATTGCAGCACTTCTTCTTGCTGGTGGTGCAAAAGGATTCTACGATTTTATACGAAAGCAACTATAGAATGTTGGAACTGACCGAGCAAGCTCAATTTGAAGAACGATGGAATTGGGTGAAAGGAACCGAGTGCCCTTCCGGTCTTCGCCCGTATGATGGTGCTATGCTAGTTTATTTTACAGCAGCTTGGTGTGGACCGTGTAAAGCCTTGGATCTTGCTGCCATTGATCGCATTGCTTCTCAATATGAACTTCCTGTTTGGCGCTGTGATCATGTTGTAAATGATTACACAGCAGGATATTGCAATGTAAGATCCTTTCCCACCTTTTTAGTCATTACACCGAAACAAATTGTCTTTACCTTGAAATCAAATGATACTGCCAAGGTCTGTGATTTTATACATACCATTCATGGAAAAAAATGAATATCATCTATAGCATCTCATTTATATATAATTACAAATGATATGTCTACAAAATGGCGGCGAACCATTCATACTTTCTTGGATGAAAATCCACCATCTGTTGTGGATCGTCTGAATACCTTTGATCACCGATCCTTCTTATTGTCAGATGGTAATACAAGTGTCTTAAATTATTCACAAAATCGAGTTGGATCTCGTAGTCGTGGAGTTGGATATTATGATTATACCCTTCATGCTGAAATTGCTCTGTTAAAAGAGATTGATTATGAGGACTTGTACGATCGAACCTTGGTGGTTGTTCGTATTGAATATGATGAAGAAGGAATGATTCGATTGCGAGATAGCACCCCTTGCTGCAAATGTCAACGCGTCTTAGACAAGTTTATACGAAAGTATCGATTGAAGATTCAACATTCGTAATTTCTTTTTCCATAGATAGAGGATTAGAATGTCACCAATAAGACGGGATGCAAAGCATCCCGTCTTATTGCTTCAGATTCTAAAAAGGATATAGATAATTCGCTTTGCGAATTATCTATATCCTTTTTAGAATGAGCGTTGATCGTATGGCAGAACGAAATATTACGGAAAGTCGTAAAAATATGATAGATCCATCAAGAGGACCTGTGTGCCCACTATGGCATTGGGATGCTACGGCAGTGACCCGTCATATCTTGCCTCCAAAAGAGATTGAACGACCTACCTTGGCAGAAGATCCAAGATCCTCTGTTAAGAATTGCACCCGATACAGTCCCTATGAGTTTACGGAAGGGCGTGGGCATGTTCCCTTATTTCCAGGTGGAGCTCCTTCCATCTCTATGCCATATGAACAATATATGGACAATGTACAACGAGAAAGCGATCTGTTTCGCTTGGATGAAGAATTAACCCGTTGCCCGCAGCGTCGCTATATTCCGACCAATCCTGCCTTGTATAAACAAGAACCCCTTCGTGCCACTCCCTTGAAAACTCATTATCCTAAACCGTTGGAAGTTCCGAAACCAGCTGGATGCAGAGAAGCCGATGATCAAGCAGCTGCTGCACGATCCAGTCGTCTCTTTTTCAATCCCACCCGCTATGATCGCATGTACACCCCTCGCCAAGATCAAGCCAAAAATGCCCTTCAGTATCCAAAGGGGCAGTATGCTTAATAATATGTATAGTTCTATATTTCATATATATATATGAATAATAGAAATGACTAACTTATACAGACTATCCCCCGTTTTGTGGGAAGGAACAGGAAATGGCTATGGCACATCTCAAACGGTCTATGCCATTGATCGTGTTCCCCCTCCTCTTGCAGCATTTATCACTTGTACCACAAGGGATACTAGTGATCCAGCAGCTTACTGGGATTCTAGACAGTTTAATAAACTCAAATCACTGGATCCCTATAATGTAAGAGGTGGAATAAGTTGGTTTAATTTACCAGCATGGTTGTCCTTTGCTGCATCCTATGGCTATACCGTAAGCCCTCTTACCAAAGAATTAAACCCGTTTACAGATATTTATATTGTAGGTCCGTAATTATGTAAATACATGTGGAATATGTTTATTACATCGACTGGTAAAGAATGTTTTAAATTTAGGATTGTAGGCTATAATATCTGCATCAGTATAGTTTTTTCTATAATCTCGTTCTTTCATACTTTTTTTAATATCCTCTATGACAGATGGATTTTTAGTATATAATGCAGCCATTTTCTTGAATCCTGTAATATATCCATATCGATGAGCTTTATACGTTTCATCAGTAATTTCATTATACTTATGTTGTAGTTCTAAATTATATTCACGCATAGTATTTGTATTATTCACAATATCATTATACCAAATCATCATAAATTCAGTGACTCCTTCCGTCCAACAAGAATTACCAAGAATATCGGGAATAAATATATGAAAGAGTTCATGGGTTACTATTTTTTCAAAAAACCAATTTAATATGTCAAAGGTTTGCTCTTTTTTAGGATATCCAAAAAAATGTAAGACGATTTCATAATCTGGATACTTTTTTCCAAAATCAGTCCATCCACTGGTTCCACTCATATTTTTTTTTCTTGTTTCATCCGTTTCCATGGTAATTGTAATTTTTTTGGGATTATATGTAATACCACAATGTTTTTTAATACTATGATATAAATTCTGAATATACATTTCAAATGTACCCTTAGAAATTAAACAATCAAATTTTCCTTTGTAGATAAAATGAAACATTCTAGAGGGGATATAGATATTTTAAAGAAGAGTCCCTTCCAACGTGCTTACCCTGGATGCCAACCGATCAATCAAATCAAAGGCAACTGGAATCAACTTGGGATAATTTACAAGTTTGATGCCATTTCGATCTGTCATCACACATTCGGGTAGATAGGTTTCCACATGTTGTGCAATTAATCCCATATCTTCTTTTCCACTCTCTCGCCATGTAAATTTTTGTGCTTGTAAGGAAGGAAGTAAATCAAATCCATAGTGAGCGGGTGTAATATGATCTTTCAATGTATAATCGGAATAGGTGAGTACATTTTCAGCATAAATAATTCCATTTACTTCCAGGGCAACACTAGGGCTGGAGGTTCCAAGATTGATTCCTACAAAGTTGGTGGAGGTATCAAAGGTGAAAATAGGATCCACATCTCCCATAATGGTAGAGGTGTAGAAAGAGGAGGTACGAATCTCTCCAGCAACATATACAAATCCACCAAGACCGCTTTCAATACCGACTTGAACTGTATTTACAAAGATGGAACTAACACTTAAGCTAGAACCAATCGCAGTACTAAAATTTAAGTTGTTTACATTAATGGAGGAGGTGTTGATTTCAGGACCTCCTCCCCCCCCTGTACTAATATTAATACTACTCACAATCAAGGAACTGATCACCATAGAGTTTGCAAAACTAGAAATAAAACTAGCAAAATCACTGATCAAGGAACTGATCATGGCAGTCGATGCCATAATACAATTTCCACTTGCAGTACTAAATTCTAATACACCAGTGCTGATATAGCCGGTATAAATCGTGGAAACACTGATGGAGGAACCAATCGCACTAGCACCGGCAGGACCTGTGGGACCGCGATCCCCTGGTGCTCCAATGCCGCCGCTAGGACCGGTGGCACCATATCCTGTAGGACCAGTTTCACCAATACTGCCTGTCGGTCCGCGATCGCCAGACACACCATTGGCACCTGTCATACCAATTGAACCGGTGGGACCAATGGATCCTGTTGCACCGGTTGGACCGCCAACCGTTCCATTTGCATAAATGGATACGGATCCATTTGCATTGCTAAAAAAATCAATACCCGCTCCTGCTTCAAACTGAAAGGTGTTATATGCATTTGATGCAACTGTACTGAAAACGGTTGTACCTGATGAAAAACTCATGGCATTGTATGATCGTAATACAGTCGATGTAAACCCTGAAATATCACTCCAATAGGTTCCGCCTCGTCCATCTGCATACAGAATTTGATTTGCCGGAATGGGTGTATTTGTATCGGTACGAAAATTAAGATTACGAACTATAACACGATCAAATTCTTTATTTTGTTCCACCTTTCGCAATGTTTGAAGTGTGGTAATCATTCCCTACAGTTAAAAAAGGTTATTTTCGCACCAAACAACCATCTTGCAATATACCGAGATACTTCCCCGTTCGTTTTGGATCATGTGGTTCTCGACTAATATCAGCGAGATATACTTCATTTATTTCTGTTATTATACAGAAGACGTTATCTAGAATATCAAGTCTGGTTCACTTCTTAGCATTCACCTTGCGACCGGTCTTGACAACCACAGGAGCGGGAGTTTCCTCAACCTCTGTAGTAGCTACTGCAGGTGCAGCAGATGCTGCAGGAGACTTCTTTGTTCCCTTCTTTGCAGAAGTAGAGGTGCTCACAGACAGAGTTGCGGCAGGAGCTGCGGGAGCTGCGGCAGGAGATGCCTTGGAAGACTTCTTCTTCTTGGAGGAAGAGACGGACTCGGCAGCAGACTCGGCAGAGGACTCGGCAGAAGACTCGGCAGAGGACTCCTCTTCCACAGGAGTGGTAGGAGTGGCAGGGTGTGCCGCATCCCAGGATGCCTTGAATGCCGCATAGTCTGTTGCATGATCTGTTTCCATTTTCTTGGCAAAATTAATCTTATTACGGTTTGCGACAAGTCCATTCTGTTTCACCATCTTTCCAGACTTCGATTCCTTTTCCTTTTCGGCATCTTGTAATTCGATTGAAAGAGTTGCAAGATAGGCTGGATACTCGGATGCATACTTTCCGTATGCATGCGCAACCCATGACTTTGCAAGTGTCTCCTTGGGTTCCTTCTTTACCTTGGGGGTAGGAGGAGGAAGCAGGAGAAGTTCTCCCACCTTCTTTGGATCAATTAGTTTCTTTGCACATTGTGTGCGAAATGATTTTGCAAGATTTTCAAGCTTCTTTGCTTCTGCTTTTTCAAGCTTTTTTGCCTCAGGTGTGCTCATTTTTGCTGGTTGCGTTTATGATGTAAAAAATATGGAGGGACGATTTCTCAATTTTTATCGAAAAAAGAGTAAATCTAGCGGCGCTTTGCGCCGCTAGATTTAATCTTTTTTTGACAAAGATTCCTGCACCGAGGAATCTTTGCTTCCTCGGTTCAGGAACATTT
>Ga0114963_10000366_pt1 | contig 30034 bp, 50 predicted proteins | sample C_131016_EF_Meta_FD_87019 | JGI IMG/M metagenome (GOLD analysis project Ga0114963, IMG submission 87019) | Freshwater microbial communities from Lake Croche, Canada to study carbon cycling - C_131016_EF_MetaG | ecosystem: Environmental > Aquatic > Freshwater > Lake | place: Lake Croche, Canada... | reverse complement strand
TTACACAAGCAGGGTGGGCAATTTGTAAAACATTAAACTTCATCCACAAAGACCATTGTAAATTATCAATAAACAATAAACTATGAAAAAAACAATCACACTATTAGCAGTCATTTTAACCTTGTCTGCATCGGCTCAAAAGGTAACGGACACATTAGTTATCAAGATAGACACAACCACTTATAAGGCGGTATTACAATTGATTCAGGAAGCTATCCCGGCCAATACCTTGACTAACAAAATTGTGTTGGGTAATATCATCGGACCATTGCAAAAATTCACTTTCCTTCAACCGGCAGATAAACTCAAACCAATAAAATAAGAAGTCATGGACTCTAAATATATTCTTGAGAGACTTAATTCTATTGATGAAAAGTTTGATGGAAAGCTAGATGCTATCCTCATCCAGACAACTAAAACAAATGGCAGGGTAAATAACCTTGAATCTTGGAGGTCATTAGTCAATAAGGTTCTTTGGAGCCTCTTAGGAATAGTATTGACAGTTGCAGGATTCTTTCTACAAAATTGGATTAGTAAAAAATAAAATCAAATATCATGCAGTTTTTAATCGAAAACAAAACAGCAATCTTAGGAGCAGCCCTCGCAATTAGTGAGATACTAGCCCTCATCCCATCTATCAAAGCAAATAGCATCTTTCAGCTATTGTTTGGATGGTTGAAAAGTTCAAAAAAGTAAAAAACAAGGGGGCCAATAACCCCCTTTAAAATTTAAACTATGAGATTAATCAAATTAATTCTAATCATTCTACTTTTTGCAAGTTGCCATGTTCAGCAAAGAATTGAACAGGCCAAAGTAGATGCCGTAAAAATGGATCGTCTGGAGAACCCTTGTATCAATGACACAATTTTGAGGCTAGTACCTGGAGAAATATTTACGCAGCACGACACGACAATAAATATTTGGCATGACAGTATTTATAATTGGACATACGATACCATCCGGATTACCAAGACAATTAAAAAAACAGACACAGTAAAATTAACTGTAAAAGATTTGTACCTAATTAAATCTTTGAACGATTCCATAAACGTTCACAAACGAATAGAAAGTAAGTATTTAGGGCAGCTAGAGGAAAAGACGAAGGAATTAATATTGGATAAAAAACAGGGCCGCAAATGGATGGTTTATTTCATTTCATTGATTGCGTTATTAATTGCCTATGTCGGTGTTCGGTTTTATTTATCACTCAAATTTCATAAATGAAAAACTTTTATCCGCAATTTCCAGAGATAGACTATAAAAAAACATCAATTGAGATGCCTGTCGTTGTTTTGTTCGCTAAATCATTAGTAGGTAAGTACCCGCTAGAGGTGGTTAGGTCCGCCTACTGCATCTTCAGAAACGAATCTGCCAACGGTTTAAAGGGTGTTAATAATAACTATGCAGGTATACAAGCAGATAACGCAGCATGGGAAGGATTAGACCTCGACAATGTAATTGGTACAAGTGTTAAAAAAGACAATTTTGGAGATACTAGGAGATTCATTTGTTTTAATGAAAATGGGTATAAGACTTCCTACGAATTTCTCTGCTATAAAGTACAACAACGCGGAATGTACATTGGTGCGCCATTGATTGAAAAACCAATTCAAGTAGCATTCTCTTACCAAAGAAAGTGGGTAGGACTTGACTCTAAGCAAATAAGATTTGACACTGAAGAAACAAAAAGTTTCATTAGTCTTTATTGGTCATCGGTAAAAGCAATAAACTAACCATAATGGCAAAACCATCAAACAAGAATGCAATCATTCGTGATTTATTAGCACAGTTTCCGAAGGTTTCTAAAAAAGGATTAGCAGAGAAAGCAGCGTACGACTACCCATTAATTTTTACCGTAGAACAGGCTAGGGATATTATTCGCTATGTTACAGGCGCAAAGGGAGTTTATAACAGACGTAAGGCTCAAGCCAATGGGATAATAATAAGAGAAGAATTTAAACTACCTACAAGCAAATGTTCAGAAAGAAAATTTGTAAGAATTAACGAGAACCATATTCTTTGGATGTCTGACATTCACATTCCTAACCAAAACAATGCCGCCATTGAATTAGCCATTGAAGAAGGGTTAAGGGAGAAAGTTAACTGTATCATATTAGGCGGTGATATTATGGACAATACTCCATTCACTTCACACGATGCACCACCACCAAGTCCAGACGATGTAAGAAATTACTTCGAAATGACACAACAGTTTTTAGCTTACCTACGCCACAAGTTCCCAAAAATACACATTGTATGGATAGAGGGCAATCATGATAATTGGCTTTCAAGGTGGTTGATGAAAAAAGCACCTATTTTATTTAATGACCCATACTACCATTTACCACAAAGACTCGATTTAAAAAAGTATAACATTGACTTTTACGAACAAGAGTATATTCTTAAAATAGGCAAGTTACACGCATCGCACGGTCACACGATAGTAAGAGGCGTATTTGCTCCGGTGAACGCTGCAAGGGGTGTTTTTGTGCGAACAAAGAGTAATTATATTGTAGGTCATGTTCACACTACTTCGGATCATGGGGAATCAAATATTAAGGGAGATCAAATTGCTTGTGCATCGGTTGGTTGTCTTTGTGAATTATCACCAGGTTATGACCCACACAACACCAAACACAATCTAGGTTTTGCGAGAATCAAAGTAGAACCAAATGGCGAATATGTGATTTTCAATAAAAGGATTATCAAAGGAAAAGTCTATTAACATGACACTAGAGGAAGCGCAAAACTTGATGAATAAATACTATCAACTAGCAGAATATTGGAGGAAACAGGCAATTAAAATAAGAAATGAAAACGGTCAAATCCATAACGCATAAGAAACTAGGAAGATTCAAGGCGCATGGATTGGCTTATTGTGATGACGGCAATATATTTATTGATGAAAGGTTAAGAGGGCAACGGCATCTGTATGTACTAATCCATGAAATTATTCACATTCAAAATCCTAGTTGGTCAGAGATAAAAGTAGAAGGTCATTCAAAAGAGATGGCCGAGTTACTTTATGAACAGGGGTATAGGAAAGTAGACCTTACTTAGTTCAAATGTCCATATAGTACCGACACTTGGGTATTATATGCCTGTAAGCCCTACCTTAATAGTAGGCATGAAAGAAGCCAAGTAGGAAATGCGTGTAATGACAAGGCGCAGTAAGGTTTTAACTTGACAAAAATATTTTACCGAACAGGGTATAAACTGACAATAATCTTTGACATTATACCAGATGTGTTATAAAAGCAAGGCAATAACTTGCAAAATTTGTAATAAAATAAGGGCAATAATTTTTATTCCTTGTATCAAAATTCGGGCAATATCTTAAATATAGTACCATAATGACCGAATATTAAGACTTTCTCATGGTTTGTTTAGGGCGGGTGTTTCTACATCTGCCCTTTTTTTGCTAATAGCTTTAGCCAAATGTTAAAGTTTGTTAAATCTATTAATTAAGTTCAAATATATTTGGACATTATAGATTTAAGGTTGTACATTTGATTTATCAAAACAGAGACACCATGACACTCCAAGATTTAAAAAATAGAAAAAGCTACATAATTGCAAAAATATCCTCACTCGGTTGCAGTGAGCAAACCAAATCTTTCATGAGTGTAATGATGACAGAGATTGAATTTGGTTTTGAAGGAACAGTATATGATTTAGTAATGAGTGTCTACAATACCAATTTTAGAACACGCTCTCGTAAAGTATCAAAAATTGCCGAAGCGATTGGTAACGGCATCAAAGCAGATGGCAGAGAAGTCAATTATCAAATAACAAAATACCTATAAAAATGCAAAATCAAATCAACACACAAGCAGTTTATGAATTACTAAAGTCTAGCAATTGGTATTATGAATATTGCGGATCCACGCCAGACAGCGCAACAATGCAGGGTTATATCAATCAAATTAAAGCAGAAATTACATTGCAATTAGTTTTAAATGAACTAGAAAGTAGCAGTGAAGCTATAATGTCTGATTTTGATTCAGATAGTGATACCTCAATCGAAGAATTTGCAGCCGATTATATTGCAGATTCTATTGGGTTTAAAATTACAAAGTGCATATACGAAGGTGTAATTTTTAAAGGGTAATTATGTATATTGATAGGTCAGAGGCTATTCTAGATTACTTCCGAAGTCATCCTTACATCACACCTTCAAAGGTGGCAAAAGCCGTAGGGTATGACTTTGGGAGCCTGTCTAAGCTAATAAATAAAACGGGCAGATTGACGGCTATACCTTCGCAGTATTTAGAGCCGTTGCAAAATATTTTAAAGGATTACGGTTTTATATCTTCCCCCATGCAGCAAATTCATCCTTAACCTTAGTCCTAGTTACCTTATAATAAACCGATGCCACTTTAATAGTGATTCCCATAAGTTCAGCCGTAGTTTCCACAGATAGACCTAGCGTGGCACACATGACTGCAAAAGTATGGCGGCCAATGTGGGTTCTTAAATTCTTGTTTAATTTAGCTGCTATGCCTATAAGTTTCAGCATTCGGTTAGTATGCTCCAGAGAGTAGTTATAGGGCTGTATCCGTTCAATTACGGCCTTTAAACGTGGTGATGCGTCAATTGGTAGATAGACAGGTTCGCCATTCTTTTTAGCCCTCACTTTTAAATTTCGCTCGTTACCTATCTGCTCAATAGCATAACGGGTCCAATCGGAAAATCGCAATCCAGAATAACATTCAAGCAAAAAGTAATCGCGCACAACTGCCAAATCTTTGGTCAGTTCGCAATCTTCAATAGCGTCTAATTCCTCCAAAGTCAGATATTCGGGGGCAATACTTTCATATTTAGGAGCCGATTCCATTCGTACAAATGGATTGTCTTTTACCAAACCTTCATTCAATGCCAGACGGTAGAATTTCTTTAGTACCTTAAAACTATCCCAGACGCTATTTTCACTTAGCCCCGATTTTGATAATATGACCTTATAATCGTTCAGTCTCTTTGGGGTGATCTCCCAACCAGAATAGAATGCAAACCACTTTTTTAGCTGCTTATCGTAATTACGCAGGGTGCCAGGTTCTTTGCTCGTTTGTAGTTTCTTAATCTGCGAGTCACAAAATTCCTTAAATGATTGACGGACCGGCTTGTTTAGTTTCTCAATAGATATTTTCTCGCCACTAGCCAGCATCTCACTAATCCTCTGTTCGCGCTTGGCAATCTCTTGGGCCAATGCCCGATTGATTATCTTGCTTGTCAGGTGTTTGCCTTTAACAAACTCCCTTTCATGGGCCTTAAATCCGGTTAGTTCAACCTTCTTTTTTCGGTTTATAATGGTTTGGATGGCAATTTTATAAATACCATCTTCATTTTTTCTATTCTTTTGTAGTATCGCGGTTACACTGAAATTCATAATGGAGAAACATTTGGTGAAACAATGTAGAAACTTTTGGCAAATAAATCCAAATAAAAATAAAGTATTGCAATTTACAAAAGCCTTGTGAGAGTAGGCTAAAAAGAAAAACCACTTGAAAATCAAGTGGTTATCTATTGTATCTATGTGACCGCGTTAGGATTCAAATTATAATACAAAAAATAGCATGGGAGAAACAGTATAGAAACAAAAGATAACTATGACGGGTTAATAATATAATAAATTCTGCAACAAAAGGAAATATCATCTACTAGAATATCTTGGTCTGGAATGCTTTTATTCATACTGACTATTTTAATACACCCTTCCACATTGCTTGGATGAATGAATTTTACAACGCTTTGACCGTGTACGGTATGTATTGTGTATTTCTCGCCCCAGATTATGCCCTTCTTATCAATGATCTTGCCTACAACATACGCTTGATTGCAAATTAATGGATACATACTATCTCCCGTTACCTTCTCTGCATGGTTACAGCCTGGAAATACCTTTGCCGATAAATATCCAATCGGTGTTTGTTGTGTTAAATCGTCCATATAAATCTCAATAGTTCCCGCCCTTGTATTTCCTGAATAAACGGGAATCTCATTCTTTTCTCCATTCTTAAGGTCAAGCCTTACTTTTTGGTAATCAATAGGTAATACTACGGCTTTATCGTCATGTCCAGATAACAAAATTTCAGGATACTGATGTTGTAATCTTTTCAATATCTCAATAGGCCAACCCTGACGCTTTACTGAGCTTAAATAGGGCCTTGTAAGTCCTATTTCTTTGGCAATATCTTCTATAGTTTTTTTGGTTTTGTATTGGATTTTATCCAATGCCTCCGCTATTTCGTTCATCTCATGTATTATTTTGTAATTATTTGTGCAATTTATATAAATTATTACACAATGTTAATTTTTGTATGATTTTGTATGATACATTTGTAATGTCAAACAAAAATAAAGAAAATCATGATTAAATCAAATAAGAAGCTAGACCACACAGAATGGGTCAACGAAGACGAGGCTTGTAAGATTCTTCAAATCAAAAAGAATACAATCCAAAATTATGTCTGTCAAGGCTTGATTAAGGAAGAGATAATCAAGCGAGGAGTGAGAGGAAATAAGTTTTATCACGCTCCAAGTCTCAAAGGTTTAGAAAACTAAACAATCACCAATAAAAACTCCGCCATGAGTACAAATTCAAAAATTGCACGAACCTACCCCAAACACTTTGACCCATCACCTGAGAAGGTATGGGAGAAGTTTGAAGCTACAAAACAACAAGAACAAGAGGACGCACAAGATGACGAGTTCTCATTATCTGACCTTCAAAATGATGACGAATGAAAATCATGCTCTTTATCGGCTACATCGCCCTAGTCTATTGGTTTGGTCATTACCTCATTCACATGGAGGAGATTGATGACTCTGAAATCATTTAAACCAACACAATGCTAACAACCAAATTTTTTGCCGCCTACATTATTTTTCTGGTCATTTCCTATAAATCTGCATCAATGTAAGGTGATCGTATGGAATAACATTATATGGCTTTCGTTTGGTTTGTTTAGTAATTTGGCGGGGTATGTCTATACCCTGCAATTTTTAACCTTCTCAATTTTTTATCATGAATTTTTTACAATCGCAACAGTCACTTCACATTCAGGCTTCAACTGAACTAGCAGTAATTAAAGTTTACCGCCAGATGCTTTCCGAAATGTCTCCAGATAGCATTATCCGTGATTATTACCAAAATCTTTTAATGGAATCACAGGTAAGTTATGCGGAGATTATGCGTAAGCTGACCGAAAGCTATATTCCTTTTGAGTATCAATTGCCCAATGTCAAATCAGTAGCAGCCATTCAAATTACTGAAGATCTCAGATAATCTACTAGAGGCCATTCGCCTGGCGATAAAAGGCTACTCCATCAAGAAAATTAAAAGACTTATAAAATCAAAGCCATGAAGCTATCAGAAATTCAACAAGCCTTAAAAGTTCCTAAGAATAACCGGAACACATTTGGAAATTATAACTACCGTTCTGCCGAAGATATTATAGAAGCGGTAAAGAAAATAATCAATCCACAAGGTCTAGCCCTAGTTATTACTGACGATTTAGTTATGGTAGGCCAAAGGATCTATGTAAAAGCTACGGCAACCATTGGCGAATATTCAGCTACAGGATGGGCTAGAGAAGAAGAAACTAAGAAAGGGATGGATGCCGCTCAGGTAACCGGGTCTGCATCCTCTTACGCTCGTAAATATGCCCTTAATGGACTTTTGGCAATTGACGACACAAAGGATGCAGACGCAACCAATGACCACAAGGAAGAACCACAGGCACCGGCCAAACCATCCGAATCCAAGCCATCCGCATCAAAAAAAGCAGTAGAAGCAGCTTGTAAAAGAATCAAGGAAGGTGAGAAAGAATTGTATCAAAAAATGCGTGATCAGTTCACTCTGGAGCCTACACAAGTAAAAGACTTACTTGAAGCATTTGCACAACCTATTAGGGAGCAATTATTAAAAGGAAACAATACACAATCATAATGAGTACAATCATTGCATTCGGGATTAAACAAGCTGATGGTTCTTGGAAGAACTACACGGCATCCGTAAATGACACATCAGACAAATTTTACAACAATGTGTCAATCTACGAAACACAAACCAAAGAAGAAAGAGAGGCAAAATTGCCTAAGAAGTATTTAACAAATGGTAAGGTTGTTTGGACTGATGGTAAAATATCAGTAGCAACTAAAGCGGCTGCAAAGGTGGAAGCCGAAACCGGAGACTTGCCATTCTAACCTTAATGCTCCATTGGTCAGAGGAGGTAATATGAAGACCAACAGGGGGCGGTAAAAATCTTTAAATCGTTCTTGGTTATTGAATAACTGCCGCTCCCTTTAACTTTTAAATATACGCATCATGACACTTCGCGAAAATGAATATAACAGTAAGACCGGAGAACACGAACTACATCTTAATCGTGGATCTAATTGGTACAAAGGCCAACTAACCGAGCGCGAGCATAGAAAGGTGTTATTAGACATTCACAATGACCGCATGGCAAAGGATGATGAATACCGCATGAATTGGGAACGTAACGAAGCGGACATGATTGAGGCCATAAAAGAAAGAGGTTATTACCATGAGTGAGTTCATGCTACATATTAGCAAGGGCCAGATAACCAACAAGCGTACTATTCGAAATCAGTTTGAAGGACTGAAAGATGGCAGCTATTTGGTAGTAATCAAGAGTAAAAAAAATAGGTCTTTGCAACAGAATAAGTTTTGGTGGGCGGTATTAATTCCAATGGTTAAAATAGGACTAACAGACATAGGCTACAACGAAATAAAGACCAACGAAGATGCTCACGAAGTAATTAAAGCATTATTCCTAAAGAAGTACATACACAACGGAACAGAGACGGCATTAGAAATGTCAGGAAGCACAACCGATTTAACTACGATAGAGTTTAATGAGTTAATCGCAAACGTGCAACAATGGGCCGCTGAGTTCTTAAGTATTGAGATACCAGACCCGAACCAACAATTAGTATTAATCAGCTAAAAATAAAAGTATGCCTTATTCAACTTGCTGCGGAGCATATACCGACATGGAAGAATATGGAATCTGTCCAGACTGTAAAGAACATTGTGATTTTGAGAAAGATTGCGACAACTGCAACGGTTTTGGATGGGTGAACGATAAAGAAGAATGCCCTGTCTGTAAGGGTGAAGGAGTAATTGAATGTAAAGCATGAGCGATTATTTGCTATACCGCCAAGCCCTTAAAAACGGATCACCAAAACCAAAATCAAACGGTATCGCTAAAGTATCCGATAAACGCAAAGTATTAAACAAAGAGTATTCAAAGGTGTCTAAACCACTCTGGAAGGACAAAGACTGCAAAGTTAGGAGTCCAGAATGTACCGGCAAAGCTGAGGGAATGCACCACTTGCAGGGCAAGGAAAACAAGGACAAGTTACTAGACATAAAGAAGATGGTTCCCGCCTGTAACCGTTGCAACACTTATATAGAATCTCATCACGAATGGGCGGTCAGTCAAGGATTGAAACTAAAACGAAATACAAAATCAATTAAACAACCAATAATAAAAACAACATGAATTATTTACCATTTAACCTAGAAACCGCATTGAAGCATCCTGAAAAAGTTAGAACACGGGATGGGAGAAAGATTGACGGAATAGTACATTTTGAAGGCTTAGATGAAAGTTTAAATTCATCAGTTGTTGCACAAATAGACGGCAGATTAATTACATTATATGCATCTGGAAAGTTTATAAACTATGATCATAGAAATGATTTATTTCTTATAAAAGAAGTTAAAGAATGTTGGGTCAATGTGTATGATAATGGCAAATTATTTACAGGAGCTATGTACCCAACTAAAGAAGTGGCAATAATGCATGGTAAGAGTAGTTATAAATATATAAAAACCATTCGTATCACAAACGAACCATAATGACACCACAAGAACGCCATCAAAAGCTAGTAATTCTCACTAAAGAGAAAAGAAGCATTGAAACCAGAGCCAAAAGGCGGGGTAATGAGTTCTTTTTTACCTACGATGAAAAGACTGCTATTCGTTCTTTAAATCAAAAAATTGATATGTTACTAGAATCACAACAAGAAGCAAAACAGTTAAGTATATGACGTATTATTCAATGCCAGGGATAATTGACAAAAAATATATCCCAATCGAAATGACCCACGATATAAGGATTAAATGGGGCCAACAAATAATCAAGACAGTTTGTATTTTTTACAATGTCAAAGAGGATAGATTATTTGGAAAATGCAGAACCATTGATTTAGTTAGAGCCTGTCAGGTATCAAGCTACCTTATAAAAACTAAGATTAATAATCTAACCTATCAGCAAATATCAGCCTTGTTCGGTAAAAGATACTTATGTAAGAATGGCCATGATCACGCAGCCATCATTCATAATCTCAATAAAGTAAGAGACTTGGTAAGTATTGGCGATAACATCAAGCAAGATATTGATCAATTACTAAAACTAATTTAAAAATACACATCCCCCCATTTATGGCAGAAGGTAAAAAGAGCTTCATCTTATACGCGGATTTAATCCATACAGTTAAGAAGATGCCCAAAGAAAAGGTAGCAGATTTGTTTTGCACAATTCTTGAATACGTTAATGACGAAGATCCAATCGTTGATGACATGGTTGTTGATTTAGTTTTTGAACCAATTAAGCATCAATTAAAGAGGGATTTAGTTCGTTACGAGAAAACTAAGAGTAGAAAAGCGGAGGCAGGAAGGATAGGAGGATTAGTGAAAGCTGAAAAGTCAAAGAAAATCCTAGCAGAAGTTAGTTGTGCTAGTTCTGCTAGAAGAGAAAAAACCATCCTAGCAAACGTAGCTGATAATGATAATGATAATGATAATGATAATGATAATGATAATGATATTAGTAAAGGTACTAACGTACCTAAAGGATTACCATCCTTCGCAGATTCATCAGTTAGGCAAGAATGGAATAAGGCTGACTTTATCAACCTACCTACCCAAGAAGCAAAATCATTCCTAAAAACCTTCATAGAAACAAATAAGCCAGACTTTATCGAACCATACGCTTATCTCTGGAATCTATTTGCTACGGAAAATGGATTATCTGAAATGCGAACATTAACGGACGCAAGAAAGAAAAAGCTAAAAACAAGAGTTAGAGAGCCAATGTTTGACTTTATAAAAATCTTGATGGGTATTAAATCAAGCCAAATGCTAAAGGGTGGCGGTACAACAGGGTGGAAAGTAGATTTTGACTGGATTGTAGAAAGTGAATCAAACTACGTGAAAATATTAGAGGGGAAATATAATTAATCACAAATTGGGAAAGGAGAGATTATGCAGCAAAATAAATTTATCCACGGATCATTATTCTCTGGTATCGGAGGATTTGACCTAGCAGCCGAATGGATGGGATGGGAGAATATTTTCCATTGTGAATGGAATCCCTTCGGACAAAAAGTATTAAATCATTATTGGCCTAACGTAAAATCATACCATGATATTACAAAAACAGACTTCACTATTCACAGAGGAACAATTGACATACTTACCGGAGGATTCCCATGTCAACCCTACTCACTTGCAGGAAAGAGGAAAGGGAAAGAAGATGAACGCCATCTATGGCCTGAGATGCTTAGAGCAATTAGAGAAATTCAACCACGTTGGGTTGTGGGCGAAAACGTTTTCGGCCTTATTAATTGGTCAAACGGATTGGTTTTCCACGAAGTGCAAACTGACTTGGAAGCTGAGGGGTACGAAGTATTCCCGTATGTACTTCCAGCTTGCTCCGTCAACGCTCCCCATAGAAGGGATAGGGTCTGGTTTGTTGCCTACAGTGACGGCAATGGACTCAAACGGAGCAACGGCAAACATGAAGTCAAGCCAAGTGAAGGAAGTGAGTATGCACAGTGTGACATTGAGTCGGTGGGCGAGTGGGATGCTGCCAACACCTATAGCAAGGGATTGGAGGGGGGGGCGATTACCAGAAACACCAAGAATGGAAAAAGGGAAAATTATAAATCCTTCGAGCCTAGACCATTTTATAAATGTAGTAACTGGCAAAACTTCCCAACTCAATCCCCTATTTGTGGGAGAGATGATGGGTTACCCATCGAATTGGACGGTATCACCTTTTCGAAATGGAGAAACGAATCAATAAAAGCATTTGGTAACGCAATTGTTCCACAGGTAGCCTTACAAATTTTTAAATCAATACAAGAATATGAACTACGATAAAATACCACCTCAGGCAAAAGAAGTAGAAGCAGCCGTATTAGGTGCTATTATGTCAGACAAAAGAGCGTTCGAGATAGTAGCCGAGATACTAACACCCGAATGCTTTTACGTTGACTCTCACCAAAGCATATTCACGGCTATGGTTAAAATCAATCAGAGAAGCCAGGCAATAGACATTTTAACGGTTATTGATGAACTAATCAAAATGGAATGTTTGCAGCAAGTAGGAGGGCCGTACGAGGTAACTAAGCTAACAAACACATCATTCCCGGCATCACTCACCCAACACGCTTTAATCGTGAAGGAGAAATTCATGAAACGGGAGATTATTCGCATAGGATCTGAAATGGTACAAAATGGCTATCAAGACGCGATTGATATTTTTGATCTAATAGACACCACCGAGAAGTCAGTATTCGCAATTAGTAATTCCCTACTAAAAAAAGATTTCCAAACACTTCAAACGGTAGGTGCTAAAGTAATAACCAGGATAGACACCCTTCGAGCAAGTAATCAAGTATTAAGCGGAGTACCAAGCGGATTCCGAGAACTAGACCGTATAACGTACGGATGGCAGCAAACAGACTTGATAATCCTTGCAGCTAGGCCAAGTGTAGGAAAGACGGCTTTTGCTCTCAATCTGGCTAGAAATGCCGCTAATGAGTATCCTAAAAAAACATCGGTAGGTTTTTTTTCTCTCGAAATGTCAGCCGAACAACTAGTTCAAAGGTTACTAAGTGCTGAGTCTGGAGTATTTATGTCTAAAATCAGTCAAGGGAGAATGGATGAAAACGACTACTTAACCATCATGAGCAAGGGAATCAAGAAGTTTGACAAGATGGATATTTTCATAGACGATTCAGCCGCGTTAAATATATTCGAATTTAGGGCTAAGGCTAGAAGGATGGTCCAGAGGCATAAGGTAGGGTTAATAATTATCGACTATTTGCAGTTAATGAGTGGGATGAAGGACAAGAACGGAAACAGGGAGCAAGAAATATCCACCATCAGCCGAAACCTTAAAGCCCTAGCAAAGGAGCTAGGAGTACCCATAATTGCCCTATCTCAGTTATCAAGGGATGTAGAGAAACGAACAGGTTCTAAAGTGCCGCAATTATCAGATTTGAGGGAAAGTGGAGCAATAGAACAAGATGCGGACATGGTAATGTTCATGTACAGGCCAGAATATCACGGAATCCAGGCGAACGAGAACGGGGATAGTACGGACGGATTGACCGAAATAAAGATAGCAAAGCATAGGAACGGATCACTAGGAACGATAAAACTAAAAGCGGATTTATCTATCCAAAGGTTTGAGGAGTGGGATGAGACTGAACAGGTCCAACAACCAAAAGGCTTTATTCCTATGAAAAAGATTCAGGAAAATTCTGAAAATCTTTTTTAATGTTCACCCTAAAAGATATAGAGAACTCACCCGTAGGACATCTTAACAAGCACTTGTTAGAGGAGCCCAAGAAACGGAAATACAAAAACCAAAAAGTAGAAATAGATGGACACAAATTTGATTCAAAGAAGGAAGCTAGACGATTCATAGAATTGAGGGCTTTACAGCTAGCCGGAGAGATAACCGAATTAAGCCTACAAGTAACTTTCCAATTATCAGTCTGCAAGTATATAGCGGATTTTACTTATAAATTGAATGGGGAATTGGTTGTGGAGGATGTGAAAAGTAAGGTTACCAGAAAGCTACCGACCTATCGGATTAAGTGCAAAATGATGGAAAAAGAATTAAATATTAAAATTAAAGAAGTATGAAAAAATTAATCTTAGCCTTTATGCTTTTTGCGGCAATTAAAAGCAATGCACAACAGTTTAGAAATACGCAACAGTACAGTAAATTAATACTAGATAGTTTTGTTATTAAGCCAAGCATTTCATCATTGTATAGTTATTCAGACAGGAAATCTTGGTCAAGAATTAACTATAAAATTCACATTGATAGCGCATACTTGCAGATGATTATTGAAGCACTTGAAGAACGCGGATATACACTAGTGAAACTACCTAAAAAACTAACCAATGAATAAGTTAAACCAAGAGTGTATTAATGAAATAGAAGAGAAAGAGCAGAAACTACTGCCAAGATTTGCCCAATCATATTGGGACATTATGTTTCAATTGGAAAGGCAATCTAATATGATTAAAAACAATTACTTAATCTTGAATAATTGTCTATCCTCAAGGAACAAATATTCCAAAAAATAGAAAACCTATAACCCCTAAAACCAATCAAACATGGAAAAGAAAATACAAGAACTAAAAACCATTACCACCTAAACCATAACCCATGTACCAATCAATAAAAGACCGCCTCACTCAAAAAAACCCAGAAGCAGACAAGGTATTCAAAGAAGCCTATATCCGTGAACTAATAGACCTATGGGATAATCACGAACTAACACTATCCCGATTGACCGAGATACTCAATGAGGATGCGTTTAATTATTACTTTGATCCGTATAAGGGCCGATGTTAGAACAGGAAGTACAAGGGAGCGTCGCAACGAAGATGCCCATAGAACTAACAGCCGATAATCCACAGCTGTGAAAAAGTAGTTTAGGTAAAAGCTAAATAGATTAGTAAATTAGCGAAACTATTTAGACATGAAGCTAGAGGGAATTTCTTTAACAATGCACGAAACCGGAAACTTTGACTACACAATCAAAGCCGATGTATTAATCGAATCCCTAACTAAGCTAAAGAACAAAAGGGGGTTTGTGGACGGTTTAGGGGTAAAACTATCCAAGCCATCCGAGAAGGGAACAACCCACTTACTTATTGCTAATGTGGTGGAAGATAAGGTTTCCGTTTAATATCTTATCTTTGTAATATGGCTGGTCATCCTCCAATATTTGAATCTCCTGAGCAGATGCAAGAAATTGCGGATGCTTTTTTATTGGAATGCCAAAAAAGGAATGTTAGGCCAACTATTACAAGACTATGTTATAACTTAGGATTTGAGAGCCGCCAATCATTCTATGACTACGAAAAAAGGGAACAATTCTCTTACATTGTAAAAAGACTAAGGCTCTGGATTGAATCTGGTTACGAGGAAGCATTAAGTAATAACTCTCCAACAGGGGCCATTTTCGCATTAAAGAATATGGGATGGAAGGATAAGAGCGAAGTAGAGCAAAGTGGAACGATAACCAAGCAGATCATCTATGAGCCACAGACAGGAAACCACCCAATTAAAGATTAGCGTTACCCCTGTTTATGATGCTAATTTAAGGGCATACCAACAAGGCTATCCGATTATCTGCAATGAAGGTGGTTCACGTTCAAGTAAATCCTACTCAATTATTCAGCTATTAATTCAAATAGCAAGAGACACCCCTAACAAACGAATTTCAATAGTTTCCCATTCATTGCCCCACATCAAGCGGGGTGCTTACCGTGATTTCAGGACCATCATGGAGCAGTTGGAAGAGTGGGATGATAACTGCTTTTCTTATTCAGATTACATTTATACATACCCATCTGGAAGTTATATTGAATTATTCGGACTAGAGGATGAAGGCAAAGCAAGAGGGCCAGGAAGGGATATATTATTCGTGAATGAGGCTAACCTAATCAAAAAGACTTTATATGATCAGTTGGTAATGAGGACCACAGGCCAAGTGTTTTTAGATTGGAACCCGGCTGACTTTGTTTCATGGGTTTATGACATAGCGGACAACCCTAAGAACAAATCAATCCGTTCTACCTACAAGAACAACCTAACCAACCTTAGTGATAATCAGATTAACGCAATAGAAGCGTTCAAGGACCTACCAGATGACTTTATGTGGAAGGTTTACGGCTTAGGGCTAAGAGGGGCAGCAAAAGAGATAATTTACACCCAATGGATATATGGAGAATTGCCGGGCAAGGGAGATGTATTCTACGGGCTAGACTTTGGATTTAACCACCCTGCGGCATTGATTAAGGTGGAACACTACGAGGGTACTAACTACGTTCAGGAGTGCATCTATCAGTCAAACCTAACTCTATCAGACCTAATACAGAAGATAAAAGAATACGTTAAGGGCCGTTCACCAATTTACGCGGATGCAGCCGAACCAAAAAGTATTGAAGAGATTTACAGAGCAGGAATAAATATTAAGGCAGCGAGTAAGGATGTCTGGGCCGGTATTCTAAAGGTTAAAAGTTATCCACTTGTCATAGACCCAAGAAGTAAGAATATTCAAAAAGAGTTAAGTTCGTATAAGTGGAAAAAAGACAAGAACGATAATATCATTGAGGAGCCTGTAAAGGCTAACGATGACGCAATGGACGCTATGAGATACGCAATCTATTCGCACTTTGACAAACCTAAATTTAAGGTTGCAGTTGGAAAGCCATAAACAAAAATATTTGCATTTACAAACTATTTCGTAATTTTACCACAGACCCACCGACTTATTCCCTTCACACGACATTAAGACCCGCAGACATTTAATCCTTTAAATGTCATACATTGGGCATCTTAGATAAGATTTTATCAGCTTTTAATAGACCTGTAAATAACCCGATTACGGCTTCGTACTTGGGCGGTATTGTTACTTGGCAGGGGCAGAACTCACAGTCATTTATAGAAGATGGTTACGCGGGTAATGATATTGTTTACTCAATCATTAACCTAATCACTAATAAGGCCAAGATAGCCCCCTGGAATGTTTACAAGGTAAAGGATGAAGCTAAATACAAGCAATTAAAAGCTATCCTCAAAACTCCGCATCTTATCAGCGATTGGAAGGCAGTACAAGAACTAAAGAACCAATCAATTGAGATTTACAAGAATGATGCAAGGCTTAACGAATTACTGAAATATCCGAATGACGAGGACACTTGGTCAGACTTAATCGAAGCATGGGGCGGGTTTAAATTAGCGACAGGTAATAGTTATATTTATGGAAAGTTGATAGAAGGCGGGGCTAATCAAGGCAAACCATTGTCTTTGAATGTGCTACCGGCTCAATTCATGTCCATTGTCGCTAATGTGAGTGTGTTTCCTGCGGTTAGACAGGCCTATAAATTATACTACGGGGTTACATACGATTTCAACAAAGAAGAAATTCTGCACGATAGAATATTCAATCCTAAATGGTCTGCAACAGGCCTACAGTTATATGGAATGTCTCCACTACAGGCGGCATCAAAGAATATTACACGATCCAACGAAGCAAAGACGGCATCAGTAGCCAACTTCCAGAATGGTGGTCCTGCGGGTATCTTATTTACCGATGACCTACGAATGGAGGGAGATACTGCGGTTGCTCAGGCTGACGCATTAAAAGCAAGTATCGTAAGTAATGCAGGAGCCAAGAATAAAAACAAATTAGCAACAAGCGGGTATAAGGTAGGCTATCAAGCTATTGGCCTTTCTAACGTTGACCTAGACATAATTCAGCAAGAGATGTGGGATATGCGCTCATTGTGTAATATCTACGGTGTGCCATCTCAGCTTCTTAATGACCCTGAAAATAAGATTCAAGCAAATAGCACAAGCGGAGAAAAAGCGTTAACTGTTCGGGCTGCATTGCCATTATTGACGGCTATGCGCGATAACCTGAATAGAAAATTAGCGACAGATTGGGGGTATAAAAACACAGGCATAGTAGTTGACTTTGATTTGTCTATTTATCCTGAATTACAGGACGATAAAGCAACACAAGTGGCATGGTTAAAGGATTCAATGTTACCGCTTAGAAGGAGATACGAACTAATGGGAGAAGCTATTCCAGACTATATTTCAGAAGATATTATGAACTCAATATACGTTAATGGCATGGCTATTAATGAACCAGACGCAACGATTGACCCAATAATTGACCCATATAAAAAAGACTAGAAGTGAATGAAAAAGAAAAGTATTTCGATTCGTATCGCTCACTATATGCAAGGTTAGTTAAACAGTTAACCCCAAGCATAGAAAGGGCAATTCGAGAGCAAGTAAAATACTTTAGTGACGCATACGAAAAACAGAATTGGATTCCAGTGGATGTGATACCGGCTAAGATAATGAAGAACGCATTAAAGCGGGTTTACATCGTAGGTGGACTAAGTAACGCAAAGAGGGTGTTAAGGTTCGTAAAAGGGCAAACAAAGGCGGCTAGTAGGGATGATAAGTGGACATGGGTAATAGCTGAATACTTAAAGACAAATGGACTAGATAATGTTAGCGTAGAGATAACGGACACAGTAAAAGAAAAGATTAGAAGAGAGATTATAAAAGGAACAGAAGAGGGCTACGGAACAGACAAGATTGTCAGAAACTTAAAAGGGGCAGATTTCCCTAAGTGGATGGCGAAGAGGATAGTAAGGACCGAGATGAACAAGGCCGCTAATATGGGCGCAATGGTAGCAGCCGCAGACTTAAACATCCAAGTCAACAAAGAATGGATGAGTGCCACAGACAACAGGACAAGGAGAATACCAAGAGACCAATACGACCATTTACACATGAATGGTATTCAGATTGGATTCGATGACAGGTTTGTAGTACCAAGCACAAAGACAATAGACGCGATGCTTTTCCCCGGTGATCCGGATGCAAGTGTAGGGAACATAGTTAACTGTAGATGTACGGTTGTATTTGTTCCAATTAAAGACACACAAGGAAGGGTAGTTAGTATGGATGCGGGAGAACCTGGGAGATTCGGTGGAGCGAATGAGTTAGTAAGTAGCGGAGGAGGTGTAGCGGTAATGAACAGGACCAGAACAAACATCTTTAGCGAGTTACTAAGACAAGTGGCAAGTATCGAAATAACACAATTTATCATAAACAATATTTTAAATAGCGAAAACGAATAAAATGGCAATTCAAGCAAATACAACCTTTTTGAACAGTGCGGCAACTACTAACGCAACGAGCGTGAAAGCAAGCTCAGGAGTATTAGTTAGTGTTCAAGTGAGCAATATTAATGCGGCTGCAAGGTTTCTGAAATTGTACAACAAAGCATCTGCCCCAACAGTAGGAACGGATGTTCCTGTATTAACTATCCCTATCCCTGCGGGTAGTGTAGTTAGTCCTGCCATAAATGCTAACGGTGTAACATTCGCTACAGGTATAGCCTTTGCGATTACCGCAGCCGCAGCGGATTCAGATACCACTGTAGTTGCAGCAAACGAAATTAAAGTAGCTATCAGTTATTTATAAATCAACGGAAATGAAACAGATTGAGTTTAAAGGCGAACAGAGCGACATCCTCGATGTGGACATGGAGAATAAGACCGTTAAAGCGGTGTGGGCTAGGTTCGGCAATGTTGACCTTGATGGAGATATAATCATTCCCGAAGCGGTAACTAAAACCATTCGAGAACGTGGGCCAAAGGGTAAAAACTTAATTTGGTCATTGGTGGACCATTGCGCAGAATTTACCAAAGCAATAGGCAAACCTTCTGAATTATACGTAGAGGGTGATATGCTTATTGCAGTAACTAAGATAGTAGAAACAGAGATTGGAGAGGATATGATTAAGCTATACAATGCAGGTGTCGTTAACCAACATTCGATTGGCTTCTCTACTATTAAATCAGACTTTCAGGACCAAAAGCAGAATGTAAGGGTTATCAAAGAATTGAAGCTATACGAAGGTTCAGCCGTGTTATGGGCCGCTAATCCTGAGACACCTACGCTTGATGTAAGTAAGCATGACCCATTTGTATTGAAGCTGAGATTAGAGGCATTGAAGGCCGCTAAGAAAGAGAATTTAACGGACGAAACTTTCTCCCTTTTGGAGATAGAAATAAAACAAGTTGAAACCACTTTAGCCGCTGTTCAGGCACTAGAGCCGAATTATGACTTGGAGATTAAAACACAGTTGGAATTATTAAAATTAAAATTCATTTAACATGAGCCAAGAAATTTTGGATTCAGTAAAAGCCCTGAACTCGTCTATCGACACAGTGAAGGCAGCCGCTGCAAAAGCAGGGTTAGATTCAATTGAAACCGCCAAGATGGTAGGTGATTTGAAAATTCAAATCGAAGGGATGAAGTTTGCTTCTCCAGAAGATTTAAAGTCTGCAACTGACGCTATGCAAGTTCAGTTAGACAATTTTTTCACCGAAGGAAAGAAAGCGCAAGGCCCTGCAAAGAAAAAGAGCCTTAACGAAGGTATCATCGAAGCCTTAGACGGCAAGATGGATGAGTTCGAGAAGTCTTTGAACAAGCATGGCAAATTCAACCTAGAGTTGAAAGACATTGCATTAACCGGTGATGGTGTTGCTTCTTACGACCCAATGCAGTACATCCTTCCGGGTGCGCCATTGAATTTGCGTGACCTTATCCCAACATTGCAAAGCCCTACAGGTTTGTATGTTTCTTACAAAGAGACTGCAACTACTAACAACGTTGCACAACAAACCGAAGGTGCTGCAAAAGGTATCAATAACTACGCATTGAGCGAAGTTCAAACCGTTAACCAATACATTGCGGGTGTTTCCACCTTCTCAAAGCAATTGAGCAAGAACTTGCCTTGGTTGAGTTCAACCCTTCCAAGATTGTTGCAGAGGGATTTCTATTTTGCTGAGAATGCAAAAGGTTATGCCGTGTTTATTGCAGCCGCAACAGGTAGCACTACCACCGCAGAAACCAACGACATCAAGCAATTGGTGGACTACATCGCAAACCAAAAAGCAGCACGTTTCCAAGCATCTTTCGTGGGTGTTTCTAACACTTCAATGGCTCGTTTGTTAAAGAACACCATTGATGCGGGTTACTACGCAGGAAACGGATCTGTTGTTGTATCTCCTAACGGTGGTTTGACTATCTGGGGTGTTCCTGTTATTGCGCTTGATTGGGTTCTAGGTACAAAAGCAATCATTGTGGATCGCGCTTACTTCGAAAGAGTAGAAGCGGAATCAATGAATATCCAATTCTCTTATGAAGAAGGAAACAACTTCACTAAGAACTTGGTAACCGCTCGTATCGAGTGTATGGAAGCGTTCAACTTAATGTTGCCAACTTCCGGTATTTATGCTGATTTGGGTGCTAGTTAGTAAATAAGTAGGTGGGGGTTCGATTCCCCCATCTATTACAAAATTCATTTTATGAAATGTACAGTAATTAAGCGTTATGCAGATGGTCTGCAAAACCGATGGGTAGAAGAAGGAGAGGTATTTTTTTATGATGCCAATAGGGCCAAGATGCTTGAAGAGAAAGGCTATGTAAAAGTTGAGGTTGCTCACATAGAGAAAAAAGAGGTTAAGAAACCATCTAAAAAAGAGAAATGATAGCCAACGAATCAAATAACTATAATAGGGTAATTGACCATGAAATTACATATGATGGTGTAATTGTCGAGCCTATTACATTAGCCGAAGCAAAGGTTTACGCTAGATGCTTAACGGGCAATTCGGAGGATAATCTACTGACTGAACTTATCACATCTGCAAGAGAAGCAGCCGAAAGCATGACGGCACTTTCTATTGTTTCAAGAAAAGTTAAGGTTGCTTTTCTTAATCCTGCCGGGTATTTTGCTTTGCCTTTTGGACCTGTAAAGTCATCTCCCGCACCTGTGTATAAAGACTCTAATGGTTCAGTGATTAATCCAATTGTAATTGGTTATAGTCATCCTGTTATTCAGAGTGCTTTTTACGATTACGCAACTGCTGAGTATTCAACAGGTTTTACAGCTTTACCAAAAGAACTAAAGGATGCAATAGGAGCGCAAATAACATTTTTGTATGAGAATAGAGGCGATAATTCAGATAGTTTAACAGTATGTGTTCAGGCAAAAAAAGTGTTTCAAAGATATTCACGAATAGCATTTATTAACTAATGAAGATAGCAGGAGCAATAAATGAATTATCTGTAAGCAAGATGCGGGATATTGTCTATCTCATGCCTCCTACGGACGTAGCCGATGGCAGGGGCGGGGTTACTCGTACTTATCCAACTGAGGTGCAATTGTTTGCTCTAGTTAGTCCAGGGGGAAATGCAAGGGAATTGCAAGAAAATAACTTAACGTATGATAATGTTATAACGGTTTACATACGTTGGTATGACCTAAATAACACATTCAGGGTTAAGTATCGGGATGTTCAATACACTTTACACAAGTCAAGTGATGTGGACGCAAAAAAGAGATTCTTAAAGCTATTATGCTACGCTAAAACATGAGCAAGGGAATAGAAATAGATATTGATGGATTAAAGGGCTTGATGGGCAAGATAGATGCTAAGAGTAAAGGGTTGACCATTGAGATTGACAAGGCTTTGAATACTTCCATTGCAGAGATAAACAAGCTGCAAAAAAGTTATACTCCGGTAGATAATGGAGTGTTAAGACAAGGGAATAGGTTCATGGCTGCAAAGGAAATGTACTACTTGATTTATAACGATGTTGAATATGCGCCTTATGTGGAGTTCGGAACAGGCGGCATGGTTAATATACCCGCAGGATTAGAAGATGTGGCGGCACAGTTTAAGGGGAAAGGAATAAAGAAAGTAAACTTACCCGCACGACCTTTTTTCTTTCGGGCATTCTACGAAAAGCAAAAGGAATTAGTTGATAACATTAGAACGATTTTAACGAAATGAAAGATATATCTAAAGAACTTATCCCTGCTTACTATACCATCTTATCGGGTCTTAGTTTGCCTGTTTATGATGGCATGGCACCAGACACAGAGAAGGGGAGTTATGTTCTAATGGGCGAATTTTTCTCTACTCAGGACCAGAACAAAAACGGATATTTATTCGATGTAACTATTTTAATTGATATTTGCATAAAAAATGGTAAATTTGGCTTCAAAGACGCAGACAATTATGCGGATCAATTATTCGCATTAATAAATTCAGACTCTCAGCCAACGCTATCTAGCTTTCAGATTATCACGACAGAGGTACTTTCTACCAACAGACTTACAGGACTAAACAACACAGAGCCGACATTTAGACGCTTGATTCGTTTCGGACATTCAATTAGTCAATTATAAAAAAAACAATATGGCAGAAAGTAAAGTGTCAGCAAGGGATTATCTCTTAACGGCAGATATTGACGGAGATGGTACGTTTAAGGTCGTGGCCTGTATTACCTCTAATAGTTTCACTTCAAAGGGCGGTACGATTGACGCTACTTCCAAGTGTGGTAACGCATTCCAACAGGGACCAAACTTTGACCAATCTTTCAAGGTTGAAGGATTTGCAATTGATGAGACAGGAACACCTGCAAAGGATTCTTATCAACAATTGTATGTCGCTCATTCAGCTAAGACTGCATTTAACATGAAGATGGGTAAGGTAACTCCTACAAGTGGAGATATTACCTACGCAGCCAATGTTTACATTAGTGATTTTGATGTTAAAGCAGATGATAAAGATTTGGTTAAGTTTTCTGCCACATTCGTAGTAACTGCACCTCCTGCAACTCAGACTAAAACTGCATAATATGACATTAAAAAATGGAAGGGCATTGCATTGGGGAACTTATGCAATGTTCCTTTATTGTGAAGATAATAAGTGTGACCTAACAGGACTGTTAGACCAACTAGCCTCACTTCAATTCAATTTAAAGGTACTTATTCAGATGGTACAAGCTGCCTATAAATCGGCTAATAATAGCGAATGGGAGCCAAGAGAAATAGCACAATGGGTTGATGAAAGCGGAGGAGTATTTGCAAAGGATGGTGAGTTAGTGGACTTCGTTAACTACGTGGTAAAAAATACCATCGTTAAACAATCAAGTCCTATTGAGGTGGAGGATAGCGGAGAAAAAAAAAGTCACCAATAACTTGGGATGATATTCTGATTAGAGCAGCCGAATGCGGGATAAAACCCAAAGAGTTTTGGCAAATGACTTGGAAAGAATATCAAATTTGCCATCTAGCCGAAGAGAGAAGAGAATTGAATGAATGGCGAAAGGTTAGAAGTCTTGCTCATGTTATCGCGCAATCAGTTGGAGAAACAAAACCTATCACACAGTTTTGGCCATTGCCAGGAGACCAAACAGAGAAGAGAGTTCCTTTGACACAAGAGGAGCATGAAAAAATATTTAGCATTTATTCAAGCAAAAAGTAATGGCAGAAGAAAAACTCAAAATAGTCATTTCCGCAGACAATGCCGATGCCGTTGCTAGTTTAAATGAACTTTCCCAACAGTTAAAGAAGTTTGAACAAGGGGTCAAGAACGCTACTAATGGCGCAGACCTTTTGCAGTTTCAAAAAGGGCTAACAGAGACTAGGGCAAAGATGGAAGTGTTAAATGCTTCCCTTAATCCAATAGCCGAAAAGTCTAAGAACTTTGCACAAGGAACTAACCAAGCAGCTAACGCATTACAGAACTTGGGAAGGGTGGCACAGGATGCCCCTTTTGGGTTTATAGGTATTCAGAATAACCTTAACCCATTACTCGAATCATTCCAACGATTAAAGACCGAAACAGGGTCAAGCATGGGCGCGTTAAAGGCTCTTGGTAGTAGCCTGATGGGCGCGGGTGGGTTAGGGTTAGCCTTATCCGTTGCATCCTCTGCATTCCTTTTATTTGGAGATAAATTATTTGATTCAGGAAAGAAAGCGAAGGAAGCAAAGAAAGAGATTGACGATGCTACTTCAAGCATAGTAAAGGATGCCGCGCAGATTCAGGTATTAGCGGCACAATACCAAAGAACTAATCTTTCCTTAGACGAAAGAAAGTCAATTATCAAGGATCTAAATAACCTATCCCCTGAATATTTCAGTAAGCTAAAGGCCGAATCTACCAACTACGCAGAGTTGAAAGTGGCATTGGATGCTTATACCGCATCACTATCTAATCAGATAAAAGCAAAGGTTAGAGGTATTGAATTAGAAAAGGTACTTACTGAACAATTAAAAAAGCAAGACGAGCAAAATAAAGTTATTGCAGTTCAGCAAGAATTTGCCGATAAGAACAAAACAGGCAGACAGGCAACAGGTAGTTCTAATCTAGCAAAAGAAATATCCCTACTAGATAAAAAAGGAAAGTTCTTAGAACAAGAGATTGCAGGGCTAACAAAGATTAAGCAACTAGAAACAGGCGGGGCTAAAGAAAGTACAAGAACAGAAGCGGTAAAGGCCGTTAATGTAAAAGTAGATTACAGACCAAAGCAAGAACTTGCAGTCAATGAAGAATTAAGGGAAAGATTGCGCCTAATAACGGCCATTTCTGACCAATTACAAAAACAAGCACAGAAAGAAAAAGAGAAAGCATTTTTCAATGTTGGCGGGATTGCTCCTGTTAAGTCTCAAGCATTGGCAGACTATGACCAAGAGCAACTAGCCAAGCAACAAATGATTCTTGGTATTGAGCAAAGTAGAAAATCTGAGTTGGATGAAATAAATAAAAAGTTTCTACAGCAAAAGTCTTTAGTAGAATCGGTAGGCAATACATTCCAAAGCATGATTGTAAATGTGGCTAATTCAAAAAACCCATTTGAAACCCTTACAAATGCCGTTAAACAGTTAGTAATAGACCTAGCAGCAGCAGCCGCTAAAATGTTTCTTATTAAAGCGTTAATGAGTGTTATTAATCCCGCAGCCGGAGCAGCAAAAGGGATAGGCGGTTTACTTGGTGGTATCATTGGATTTGGCGCACACGCTGAGGGAGGAGTAACAACAGGTCCTTCTATCGGATTGATTGGCGAAGCAGGACCCGAAGCTATCCTACCATTAGACAGATTCAAGGGATTTGTTGACCAAGCGGGAAGGATGGGAGCAATGTCTGTCATGGGTAACGGTGGTGGTGGTGGAAATAGTGAGTTTGTTTTACGAGGTAATGACCTTGTACTAGCAATGCAGCGTTCTAATTATTCACTCAATTTAAGAAGAGGTTAATGGCCTACGGTTTACGATATCAAACACAAGTATATGCTAAGAGCAATAAAATGTTCACGGCTAATATCTATGAAAAGCATTACGTAGGATCTGTAGAGATTATTGACGCAGGATTCAGGCCTTTTGAGCAGAATGTCCTAGCGAGTTCTGATGACCCTTTTGAACCCGTTCTAGCAAGTGAATTAACCGCTTTGCTTGACATTACTGACTTCACAGGAACGATTCCAGACTTGACTACAAGAGACGATAAGAAGTATCATATTAAACTAAAGGCGGGGGCTATACCCGATGTAACCAAATCGGTTATCATTTGGAAAAACTATGAAAGTTTATCTCCTCAATTACTAGACTGCAACATAAAAATAAAAGTGAACGGCTACACTCAGGTTGAGCAGTTCTTTAATGCTGATGGCGAACTATTGATAGACGGTTCGGATAATGTAACCATTCAGATGGATATTAGTTCAGTGCCTAGCGGTTTGCCTATTATTGGCGCAGGATGGAGATTAATAATAAAAGAGAACGGATCTACAATTTACGATAACTACACCCAAGACCCAACACTGCCAACACCCTTAACTTACTCTTTTGTTTCGGGTTATCAAAAGGTCTATACTGTTCTATGTTATTCTTATCAAATCGGAGACGACAGTACAACCATCCCAACAAATACTATTTATGATATTTTTCAGGGGTATTTATTAACCGATTCAGCTACGTTATCATTTAGCACAGGCAGAACCTTTTTATCATTACCCTTCTCTGATGGGATTGGAATGTTAAAGTCTATTCCTTACGAACAGAACTACGCAGTTCCAACGGTTACCCCACGAAATGGCGCGGTATTAGTGGATATCAATACTACACAAACATTGCTACAGGTTATTTTGCAATGCTTAAATAAATTACAGTTTCCCGATGGTTTTGGTTTGAATATTGCGTGTAATATTTACGCAAGTGGAATGAATGAAAGTCAGGATGTGTTTAGTCAAATAAGCTACTACAGACGTAATTGGCAAAATCAAGATTTAACCTGGCAGGACTGCCATACTATCTTATCTACTATCTGCAAATCATTCGGGGCTAAAATATACCAAGCCAATGGCGAGTTTTGGATTACAAACATCACAGATGCAGCAAGTGGCACATTAAGAAGGTTTAAGTATGACCAAGATGGAATATTTGTAAGCCTGACAGTTGACGACGCCACCAAGACTATTACTCCTTATAGTTCAACACAACCGCACTACTTTATTAATGGTAATCAGTCTAAAATAATCAGAAAGGGCTATCCTGTTATTGATATAAATAGTAATTATGGCTATGCCCCTAATTTGATTGATAACGGAAACTTAAAGCGTCCTGCAACACTAGGAACAGAAGCCGTTTATAATTGGCTAAAAAATGCCCCTGTAGGAAGTGTGGTAGTTTCTACATTAGGAGACTTTGTATCATTAGAACTAAATACTAGCGGAGCGAGTACAACCTATGTATCGCCACAAAGCATAGGGAGGGTTTTTCAAAATGACCAATTAACTCTTTCCTTTCTTGTGGATGGAAATACACCAATCGGAGCATTCCCTGTATTAAGGTTACAAATGATTGCGGTTGACTTAGGGACCGGAACAAGTTACTCACTTAATCAAGATGGGAATTGGGAACTAGGCGGTTCTGGAATTTATTATTACGTTACAGGAACGACCACAAACCTTTACGAGCTTATAACAATTAGCACACCACCTTTACCAATATCATGCACTATCTATTTAGAGTTTGCAGTTAAGGCCGGAGGCTTTACGATGAATAACACAGCGATTGCGGATGTGAAGTTACAAGTAAGCAGCCCTAATCAATTAAAGACCGCAAAAGGTTACTATAATTTTTTAAGCCAATACAAGCGTTCCGAAGAATTAGTTTTAGGTATGCAGCAAGACGCTAATATAGCCCAACTAGGGGCTATGATATACGTTACAGGTTCTACTCAATCTAATTGGCAGTTGTGGTCAGGATGGCATCGCTACGGCTCTGGAACTACATTCACCAACCTTCCAAGATTAATCCTTCAACAGTACATCAATATTCAGTCAGCCGCGCAAATAAATATGCAGGGAACAATCATGAGCATATTTGGTAATAATGGACATTTGTCGTTAGTAAATACTTTTTACTTCACAGACACAACAGGAAGATTGCCTGTAGCCGGATTGCCATACATAGCCGGTAATATGCGGATAAATTTTACTGAGGATGAATGGACAGGCACATGGTTGCAGATTAGCGACACAGAAATAACAGAAGAGATAACCGATATAATTATTCAAAAATGAACCCATTAAGCGGAAATAAATTATCACTTTGGAAATTAGACGCATCAGAGGGTTTAATAGAAACCGCTTGTGCAAGAAACTGTACTTTAAATGTTACTCAAAGTTTAAAAGAGGTTACTAATTTTCAATCGAATTACTTCCAAGAATTTAAACCAGACTTGCAATCATGGACCATGCAAGTTGATGGATTAGTAGCTAATCAAGGGTATTCTTATTGGAAGATGCTCAGGGATCAAAAAATGAGGGCTAAATTCTTTTTTCAATTCATAGTGGATGAAGGAATAGATGGCTTTTACATTGTCTCAGGCTATGCTTACATCGTTAGCTTCTCAGTCTCAGGCCCTCAGAAAGATGTAGCTACTTATCAAATGAGTTTGCAAGGAACAGGCTCTTATTCAATTACAGATCAACCAATACCACCAATAGGAGGAGATATGACATACAGAACTTATTATCAAGCTACAGGGGGTGAGACATCCTTTGTTGTAACAAAATTAGTCAATTGTAACGAATTGCTCTATGCTTCAAGAGGTGGTATAGATAGCACTAATATTATTATAATTGGCAACCCATTGGGGGCAGAGATTAAAATAACTAAATCTTCAGGAACAATTAATATAGACCCTACCAATCCCGCAGTACCAGGGGAATGGTTTAATTTTTTATATAGATAATTATTAATAATTTTACGATACTCCGACAAAAGACTATCCTTCACAAAGACTCATCGACAATCAGACGGCACTTCTAAACTCTGATTGATGAAAAAACTACTCTTTATTTTATTGCTAATTAGCGGTGTAGCATCCGCACAGTATAATCCAACAGGTTCAAAGATGAGATTTGTCAATGGCATTGGATTAGGTACTAAAGATACAACCGGATGGACAGGCGCAGACACTTTAGTGATGATTATAGGCAAGGATTCAATTCCCTATTTTCGTTATAAAGGCTATTGGAAGCCTTTTAGTATCGGATCTAGCGGAACGTTTAAAAGTGCAGTAGATAGTTTATACAATAGCGGATATGCTCGTAGGGATAGAGTTAAACAGGGATTAGATAGTTTAGGTGTAGTAATAGGCGCAGGATTATACACAAAAATTAATATCAGCGATACCTCCGCAATGCTTAGTCCTTATCAAAAAGCGTTCAGCGCGGTAAAGTATGGAGATACTTCTGGAATGCTATTACCTTACAGTCGGCTTCAATTCGTTAATGCACAACTATCAAATAAAGTTAATGTATCAGATACTGCCTCAATGCTCCTTCCTTATTACAGGAGTAACGTTGCGAATGCCGCTTTGGCATTAAAATTAAATATTAGTGATACGGCTTCAATGCTTAATCCATATCAAAGGTCTTTCAGTGCGGTTAAATATTCGGACACATCAAGTATGCTTAATGCCTACAAATTAGGTATAATAGCATTGAACGCAGACACCGCAACACTAGGGGCTAGATTCTCAAATCAAACAAGTTTAGCGAATAGCAAATTAGCAATTGGTGATACCGCTTCAATGCTTTCCCCTTATGCAAAAACTATATCATTAGGAGGTTATGTGCCATACACAGGAGCAACAAGTGATTTAAATTTAGGCAGTAGGAATTTATATGTTAATAATGTTTTTGACGGATTTTCTTCAATTGCCGCATCGGGTACACAAGTAGTATTAACAATTGCATCAGTACCTAGTTATTTAGTTACAGGTTCAGGG
>Ga0114963_10000365_pt1 | contig 30044 bp, 23 predicted proteins | sample C_131016_EF_Meta_FD_87019 | JGI IMG/M metagenome (GOLD analysis project Ga0114963, IMG submission 87019) | Freshwater microbial communities from Lake Croche, Canada to study carbon cycling - C_131016_EF_MetaG | ecosystem: Environmental > Aquatic > Freshwater > Lake | place: Lake Croche, Canada... | reverse complement strand
TTACAAAAAACAGTACCGGGTACTACAGAATCCTTGCACATATCTTCGTCCTCATTTCGAGGGCATTGACAACGGGGTTTCTCATCGTCAAAGAGACTAAAGAGTGCCGCACCCCGTTGTGTTTGTCGTCGTGTAAGGCGGCGTCTTTTATATCTAGGTTTTCGAGTATGGTTGTTCACCATCTTACATTAGGATTGAGAAAAAATGATTTCTTGAAACCACGGTGTCCACTGGCAATGAACATCTATCCACTCTCGGCTATGGGCACGTTGTCACCAGAAGAACTTCTATCCGCAGAGTGTTCGGATCGGCTGTATGTGCCGGCCACCGTCTTTCAACAGCACTTACAAACAAGGTGCGTCTTCTTAAAATTATCGAATCGTGTAGAACAGTCGATAATAGGATGTATGTATGCTGTACATACAAACATCGGTGATTCTTCTATCTACGCTCCTCAATCGATTGTTGAGCGGCTGGACTTTGATACAGAACACATTACAGTGGAGTCTGTGATCTTACCCACTTGTACACAAGTAACCTTACAACCCTTTACAGCCATCGAAGGTCTTACAATGGAACAATTACAAGAAAGTTTGGAACAATACAGTTCTATTACAGATGACCAGGTACTGCGACTCTGGCATCCAGAGGGCTATGAATACGAGATCAAGGTACAATCCGTGGAACCGGCGACCACTGTCAGCATTTCGAATTGCGATATTCCTTTGTCGATGATGCAACCTATGTGTGAGGATCTTACAGAAAATACAGTTGTCACCGACTCGGTAACTGCTGTAGAACCTGTGGCAGAAGCACTCGTCACAGAAGCAGTGGCAGAAACACCCGTTGAAACAATGGTAACAGAGACTGTACGGGAACGTATTTACAAAGCGGCCTTAGCAAGGAGCCAACAGTCTAAAGGGGTCGACAGTTAATAGGGGGTAATGGGAGGTGTCATCAAACAAGGAAAGCCACAAAAGCCGCAAAAAGAGGGAGCCGCCTATCTGTGCGAACAGATTCGCATGAAGAAACTTTTTACAGCCGGAAAACTCGGTACTTCCGAATTGGAAACCATTCTTTTTTTCTTTATGCATCGTGTGGACGACAGTTCGCCCTATCCGCCGATCATACGAAAGAATATTACCCTAAATGCCGGTCTGTTTCCAGCCACAGACGCATCCATTGACGCATGGTGTCGTCATATGGTAAACGAGGTGCTTCCTCAAATGGATGCGATGGTGGAATGGCAGCGACCTGTTGAAGAAGGATATGTTCTACAACTGTACAGTCGCCACTCGGAACGTCTGGTCTTACGATCCTTGGAACCCTATTATGAAGACAAAAAAGAAGAACGATACACCTATAGTCCTGACGTACATTTTGCCGTCGTATCCCCGTTCGCAAAAAGCATCGAAGCACAAAGGGATCGAATCGCAGATGTTTGGACAGCAGAGCCCCTTTTTCATCCGACAACGACCCTATCTGCCGTGAAAGCAGGATACGGTCCGATGCTCTCTGAAACAGGGGGATGGCCAGATGGAATTACGAAGTGGGAAGATGCGGTATCCTATACGGTGGATAAGGTTGTCGAAACCGGTGCGACTGTGGCTCTTATCGGATGTGGGGCGCTGTCTCTGCCGATTGCGACCGCCTTGAAGACACGAGGGATTTCGGCGATTCATACAGGAGGAGCGACGCAGATTCTGTTTGGAATCAAGGGACGGCGGTGGCTCACACACGCTGTCATTGGACCGATGATGAACCGTGCGTGGATATCCCCGCATAAAGACGAGGTACCCACACGGGCAGAACGGGTAGAAGGAGGTTGCTACTGGGTGTAGTTATCTTGTTCAAAAAAATTGATCAGTGAACACAGCACCTAAAGACGTCATACAATGCGTCAATGTTTTGCTATAACGAGAACGACTCGAATTCAATGTACAGCGCAGGGATATCAACATGGGCTTTGCGGCAAGCACGCTAAAATGGCGGAATGGCAAGAGGAACGAATACGAAGGGCGACGCAAAATGTAGTTCATGAAGCGCCTGGACCCCCTGTCTTAAGACCTGAAGCACTGGACTTCATCCCTGAACAGGAACCTGTTCCTGTTCTTGTCCCTAGAACAACTCAGGGAACTGTTATCACTGTTATTCCTACACTTGTACCAGCAGTTCAACGACCTCAAGTAGCACGCACACAATATCAAGTACCTCCTATTGACACGGCCTTAGTGAATACCGCCCGACAGGAACGCATAGCTATAGAACGTAGAGAGGCACAGGTACAAAAACTTCGTAACTGTATGCAGATTTCGCCCAATCGGCTGGTAAAATTTGCGGATGAGCTGGCAAACTTTTGGATTGCGAATCGAATTCCAGGATACGATTTGATGAAGGCCCATTGTGCCTTAAAGCATATAACAAGCCGCCATCCTTCTTTTGAGCCATTGATAAGGGCATCGATTCAAGTCATGTTTCTTTTCAAGCCGAATGACCCCCAAAATAGGAATTATGCGGAGATAAGGGCGGAGGAATCAGCGCCCGTGTTTGCGGTCTTGGCCGCAGCCCTAGTACCTTATGGGCAAATTCGATTAACGCATTATATCGTACCATCCGATCGATACCGTCACCCCCTTATCCAACGAATGGAAGAAGATGGCGCAGCAGAACGACGAAGACGGGAGGAAGTCGAGGCTCGTCGGGTTCAACATGAAGAAAATTTACGAATGCGCCGTGTAGACTTTCGTAGAGATCCAGAGAACAGTGTCGATTTAGCACAGATGGCGACCGATCACGAAAGTGTTCATAGGACCAGCGTTCAGTCGACTACGGAACGAGCCATCCATATCTTGTTGTCCCGTAGTCTGCCAGCGGATCAAGATGCCTATGGTGAAATCCTCACAGCTCTTAGCGCTTGTACAGCTATTCAGTGGGCATCGGATGGTGCAAAGCAAGCCTTTCTACATGAGTTTGCGCAAGATTACTTGGATGGCATGGCCTTTGGAATACGATATGGAATCTTGGTGGATCATGTATGGGCCTTCATTCGGTCGCATGCGGATCGTGCTGAACTCGTAATTCGATTCGCCCAGGAGGTTAATGATGGACGACGATCCTGCGTGAATGGAAAGATGGCACGACTGATCAATGCGCTCCAAGGATTTGATGATTCTGTTACCATGCCCCCGCCTAGAGAGGTCTTCCAAACACAGATAGAACGATTGAGATCGAAACCTGTGGATGAACGAGGGGCTGAAGCCCGACGCCTATTTGAAGAGTATCAGATTCCTGGCGAGGAACAGGCACCTTGGCTAGAGGCGCTTGAGGTGGTCTAATCGCAGTGTACTAATCGCAGTGTACTAATCGCAGTGTACTAATCGCAGTGCGTTACAATCCTATTATTTTTTTATTTGTTACAATATAATGGAAAACTGTTATGCGTGTAGTTTTTGTGGGAAACGAACTCATTCGGAACGGAAGTGTCCTGAATTAGTGGCACCCTTGAAACCTGGTATTATTACAGAAGGAGTTCCGAGGGGAGGCGGTGGCGAAGAGGACGCCATTGTATACAATTTCGTCGGTCTCATCGGCCTAAATCTAGAACCCTTACATAGAGGGAATGGACGTTCAGTATGCGAGTGATTTACACATCGATCATTTTTCAGATTTTACACATATGATAGAACCGGTGGCACCGGTACTTTTGATTGCGGGAGACATATGTAGTGCGTGGAAGCCGATGTATGAGGATTTTTTGGGGTGGTGTGCTCATCGATGGGCACAGGTGATCTTCATTACAGGGAATCACGAGTACATGTGCCCAGAGGGAGAGATTCACACCTTTGGAGAGACGGATATGCATATTCGTCATATTGCGGGTAAGTATTCGAATTTGGTATTCTTACAGGACGGAGAATCTGTAAGAATTTTAAACACCCACGTAAGAGTGGTAGGGGCTACCTTATGGTCGTCGGTAGATCCTGTCATTCACTCAGATATTCAGACAAAGAAGGGGGACTACAAATATACCTATACAGATACCCCTATGGGATTACGACTTACAACTCCAATGGATATCTGCGCGCTTCATGCGCTTCATAAGGTAAAATTGGCGAATGCGATGGCAACACACACTACTGGCAAACTTATCTTGATGACGCATCATATGCCATCCTTGGCTCTCTTGGAACCCGAATGGAGGCACGAACGCCTTCATACCTGTTATGCGTCGGCAGACGACGATCTGTTTTATTATGCGAACTTGGACTATGTCGTCTGTGGGCATAGTCATCGGTCTATTAAAATGAGGTTAGCTCCTGGTGTTCAAGCACTTATGAATGCAAGGGGCTATAATCGACCGGATGAATTGGGACGAACAACGGATATCTATTCCCCTAGTGCGGTGTTACGCATCTGAAAATTTTGTAATATCTTTCTATAAATGACCACTAATCAAATTTCAGAGAAAGGGTATTGGTTGTTTGATGCGCAGGAAACGAAAGAACATTTTTTTGATGCGAATGTCGCATCAAACCTGCTTCGATTCATGAAAGATAAGACCCCGTCGCTTATTTATGATTTTGGCTGTGGGAACGGAGACTATGTAAAATTATTACAAGATAATGGCATGAAGGCCTTTGGATTTGACGGAAATCCAACAACATCTAACATTCCGTACTGTTCCGTACAGGATTTAACGGATTCTAGTTGGAGTATTCCAATGGCGGATGTTGTTATTAGTTTTGAAGTGGCCGAACATGTTCCATCGTGTTTTGAAGATTTACTGGTCGGCACTCTAGATCGTCATGTAAAAAAAGGAGGATGGTTGATTTTGTCATGGGCCATTGAAGGTCAAGGTGGCTTGGGTCATGTGAATTGTCGCAACAATGACTACGTGATTCGTAAATATACATCCATGGGATATGAATACGATAACGAAGAATCTATGAAATTCCGAATGAACGCCGAGTTGTCCTGGTTTCGTAATACCATTATGCTATTTCGAAAAGTATAGACGCTTCACAAAATTTTTCCACATTCCAAAGTAATGGATTACGAGGCATACAAGGATCTGATGAAGAAGGTGTATCCCACACCTTCAACACAGAAAGAGTATCTGGCTCGTCTCAAGACCTTACAAAAGATTATTCCCGACGTCGCAGGGCTTCAAACACCCAAAGACGTCTATCCTCAATTACAGAAAGCCTATCCGTCGCTTCTGAGCCGCAAAAATCTTTTAACACTTGTCTTAGTCCTCTTTCGTGAGGATAAGGAATTAGCAAAGAAGGAAGATGCTTATAAACAATGGAAGCAGTACCACGACGAACTGGCAAAGCATATGGATGTCAAGGTGAAACGGTCGGAACCCTCAGACAAACAAATCGAGAAGTACACGTCTTACGAGGAGATCGAGAAGGAGTACGAGACCAAGAAGAAACACAGTCCTCATGCGACAGAGCGAGGGTCTTATCAGTTCCTGCTTTTGAGCATTCTGGTCCATCTCAAACCGAAACGGGCGGATTTTGGGGCTGTCAAGATTTACAGGGATACCGATCCGAAGGATACGACGCAAAACTATCTTGTTTTACGAAGCAAGGGTACGTCCTTCTTAGCGCTCAATATGTACAAAACGAGCAAACATTATCAAACAGTGGAAGAGGACTTGCCAGAGGGCTTGAAACGGGATATAGAGGCCTCCTTGGCCCGTTGGCCCCGTACCTACCTGTTTCAGAAGGAAAACGGAGAGGCTATGAGTAACAATACCTATAGTGCCTTCGTAAAGGCGACCTTTCACCAACTGTTTGGACGGGCGACAGGGGTTTCGTTGTTACGACATATCTATATCTCTGAAAAGGTGGATTTTGATGATAGTACCTTGGAGGAGCAGGACGAAACAGCTCGGCTTATGTTACATACCTCAGGACTTCAACGCAAGTATAAATGGCCGAAGAAGGTTTTGTGCCCGAAGTTATGTGCGGCGTATATTACCCCCGTGAAGCGGACCTTGAAGAAGAAACGGCGGAAAGATCTTTGAACTAAAATACTATATGGTTATAACATGGCTACAGATACGCCTTCTTCGTATGTTCCTGTGACGGGAATTACTCTTACACCGAGCTATATTTCCTTATGTCCCGATGAAACAGTACGATGTGTTGCGACGGTGACACCCGCAAATGCTTCTTATAAATCCGTTTTCTTTACAGCCTTAATTCCGAGACGTGCGACAGTGACGTGTAACGGTCTTGTAACCGCACACTCCACTGGATACGCTGGAATAAGTGCTACCTCACTCGATGGAGGGTTCACTGCCGTAATGCTGTTTTCCATCAAAGACCAAGTGACATCTCCCTGCTTTGACGACGAAGATGTGCTTCTTCCTTGGTATGAACGAGACAGGGTGTCTGTAACTGACGTAGTAGACGAAATGACAGAGGATAATGAACAAATCGCACCCTCTATAGTGCTCGATAGTCTTGCGTTCGCAGTATCATCCGTATCTCTATATCTAGGCGATACGCATCAGGCCCAATTAATACCAATTTCGACGAGCTTTTCAGGAGTGGTATATAGCAGTGATCATCCCAGTATTGTATCGGTAAGTTCAACGGGTCTCTTGACGGTGTTAGAAAGTGGTCTCGTCATTCTTACAGCCACTCTTGGTTCTCAGCGTGCTACAATGTATGTGGTCACGGGGGCTCGGGTGACAGGAGTGAGCATAGATCCTAGAACAACCACGTTGATGAAACGGGGTCAATCAACGACTGTATTGGCTGTCATCAGCCCCCCTCATGCGTTAAATTCTACGCTTACATGGACCAGTGATAATTCCGTTATCGCCTCAGTAACAGATAATGGGCACGTAGACACATATACATCTGGAACAGTCACGATTACCGCAACTACGGCGGAGGGTGGTTACAAGGCAAGTATACGTATCCGTGTTGTATAAAATATAACTATTATAATAATGACTACACTACGACACAAGCGTGATATATCAAGAGGAAGGCCCTTGACGAACAAGAATACACGAAAGTTAAAGAAGATCCAGCATCATCATTTGTTGCTGCGTGTAGAAACTATGACAGCGCCGACGAAGGATGAGAAGGACAAGGCAACCATGATGATTAAACGCATCATCAAGGATATTCGTATGAAGCCTCTTGATAGTCCAAAGGTATATTATGTTACACGACCTCATTACAATGAGGGATTAACGGCCTTTACACCTATTCAGACGAGTCATATCGCCTTTCATTTCTGGAGTAACCCGGATCGTAAGATTCTTCACCATCCAGAAAGCAAGTGTTTACTTGAATTTGATTTGTACACCTGTGGAACCCTTACACCTCGTCACATTCATAAAGTGCTTCATCATCTGACCCAGTTTCATCCTACACATATCGATGTAACCCTATTAAATCGTAATTTAGCCCTTACCATTGACCGTCAGTCTAGGTGGGATAAGAAGGATGGGCCATGGACTCAGTGGGTAGAAGACTACGCAAATAAAACAGAGTGAATAAGTAAATGGATTTCTTAGCGATCGGTGTGGCGATTCTCTTGTTTCTAATGGCCTTAGTTGTGCCCCTTCTTTTGACGATGTTCTTTCACAGACCAGCAGAAAGAAAGGTTCTTGTCGTCGAAGTTCCGATCGGTTATCAACAGGAAGGAGCCCAGGTTTTGCGCAGCAATGGTCAGGAAGGAGCCCGCCTTACAAACAGAGAAAAAAAGGGTCAGAACAGCCGTGCGATACAGGTTCCGATCAGTGGATCGGGTCTTAGAAATAACACTGTGTATACGTTTGGACAACCTGGGCAACTTATTAAGATAAAACAAAATTACAGAAAAAGACGTTAATCCTTCATGTCCTATGTATTGACAATACATAGAATATGCTATATTTATTTACGCATCCCGAATGGCATCGAGCAAGGCTGTAATACAGGCACCACTTTCTTCATTACGAGTCATCAATCTAAGCGCATTGTCGACCACCTTGTACTTTTGTTCATAGGACATTCCCGCACGACTTCGCTTCACGGAGTGAACACTTGCTACTTCGGTCGCATCCATCATCAGTTCATTGACCTCCAACATGGGTTCTTCATCGTGAAGCAGTTGTTCTATACTAGGAGTATCATCCTGATGATCCGCACCGCTACGTTTCTTGGCGATGCGTTCGGCCTCCGCCTTGAAGGTGGCCCACAACACAGAATGGACTTGGTCACAGACCTCAGCCCCCAAGACCGCTATGACTTCCGCACTCTTCACTAACTTACAGATCGCCGTCTTGGGTCTCGCAATCGAGGCCTTGGACTTCATCGTTCCTGGAAGTCCCTCGAACCACGCCACGGGCTCATGTAGGATAAAGCCAAGATAATCGGACAGTGATTGATCGTCACGAAAGGCATACTGTTTGTAAACATCCGTAAACACACGGGATTGATCTCCTAAAAGGGCGGTGGCTGTACTTAGATTCATCTTACTGTACTCTACTTATGTTTTTTTAGACCAATGAACATTTAGACCGCTGAATCTAATAATATGAGCCTTTCATGGATCCCAAAGGGATCCATCAAGTGCTTATTTTAAAAGTTCAGCGGTCTAAGTAATTCATGAATTAACGGTGCGTTAATTTTTTGGAACAAGAAAATATAAAAAATCAGTAGACTAGGAATGTATACAACGGCGATTGTCGGGTTGGGCATTGCTGGATTGCTTGTGCTTGCGCATGTGAATCCAACGGATACGCTGGTATTAGAACGAGGATATATCGGCGGTGCGTTAGCAACGGACTATGCGCATATCGTGGCCAATATTCCAGCAAAACTTCTAATACAGGCCCTTAGGCGAATACCGGGATGTTTGGACAAGCCCTTACCGTATTTAGAATCCTATCCGCCGGATGATTGCCCTATATTATCGGATCTTGTGAAACAGATCAAGGCGCTTGTAAAACCTGTATTGGATATAGTAACGCATCGGTCTACAGAGGTACAGCAGATCCAACAGATGATGGGCGGATGGCGCATTCAGACGGAAGCAGGTGTCTTTGAAGCCAAAAACGTTGTAATCTGTACGGGGGCGAAACCTGTTACAATGGACCTCCCGATTCCCCACATTCCACTATCCATCGCTCTATCTCCTATGCTTTCCCACCTTGTGGACAAAGATACCAAGGTCGTCGTGTTTGGCTTGTCGCATAGCGGGACCTTGGTCCTAAAGGCGCTCAAGAACATAGGGGTCAAGACTGTGACGGCGGTACATAAGGGAGCCGTTCCGTTTCGATTTGCGAGAGATGGAGATACAGAGGGAATCAAACAGGAATCGGCAGCGATTGCGGATGCGATCGTCGCCAAGTCCTGGGACCCCATGCCTTCCTTTGTGAAAGCAGAGGACGTAGGAGGGCTTCATCGGGCCTTAAAATCCGCAGATGTAGTGATTTATAGTATGGGATTTCGCAATTATATGTCCTTTCCACTTCTGGATCTACATGGACTCCCAATTCCGGTGGCTACAGTTACATCCAGAACTGTTCCAGGTCTGTTTGGATTTGGGATTGGCTTTCCTTCTATGTATACAGCCCCGAATGGGAATCAATATCCAGATGTAGGAGTGTCTGGATTTTTGGAGGCCATTACGGCAGCGATTCCTAGTTTGAGATGTTGAACGGTGGACTTGAGCTCGTTGATTTCTGCCATACAGAGAACCACGAGTTTGGCGTAATTGACGTGAAGGGCTCCGTTAGGATGTCGTTCCACACACGAGGGCTCTAACGCCTCTACATCTTCGGCCAAGACGCCAATGTCCTGTTTCCCGCCCTTGATCCATTCGAATTGTACAGGAGTTGGAAGTCCCTTACTTATATACGGCAGCACGTTTGTTTTGAGTGAGGAATCCGATGGGAATACGACATTGTTTGCGAAAACTGTTTTGTCAACATAGACATACCCCATGGTGCTTATATTTGTACTCATACTGCTCACATAGAGGGATCCTCGTATAATCTCGCTTCCGTAAAGATCCAGTGGCGCAGCAGGACTTACTGTACCGATTCCTATACCTGAATTTGTAACTCGCATTTGTTCAATATTCCCAGCCTTAATGGCTGCGTAGGGTTGTCCATTCAAGGTGTTGGAGGTTAGAATTGCTGTTCCATTCATATACAGTGCTGAATTTGACAGATTGATATTATTGTTAAAGGTAACTGTTGTGCCACTGGCAGAACCAATGGTGTTGATTGTGAGAGTGTTTGTAGCAGTATTTAACAAATTTGTAAGAGACGTAATATCTGTATTAACTCCTGTAGCGCTTGTAATGATATTTTGAAAGGCTGGGAGATTGGTGATATAGGGACTAGGGTTGGTGCTAAGGAAGGACATTCTATTTCTCTTGGATGTTCTTGCCTTAGCCTGTGGCTCTACTTTTTCTTAGGAATCCGCAAAGCGGATTCCTATTACCTAAAACGTGTGAAAGCACTAGAGACAAGGGATGTCACAGGACTTTTTTTACAAACCGTATTTGTCGGATGCCGAATCCGAGACGGAATCTGAAGCCTCGGATGATTCGTTTGATAGCAGTCCCGGCGCCTCTGTCAGAAGTCAAGCAACCTTGGGAACTGTGGGGCCCTTGGAGTCTGTCTCGGGGTTTCCGGCCACCTTACAATCAAGTAACCTACCTTCTGTTGCCAATGTGAACATCAACATTAGCACGACACGGGCCTTTGAAACAGCCGATCGTACAAATACAACCTTGTTTATGATTAATTCACGAGATCGTGATTTACGGGTGTATCCTCAACCTACCTTTTTTACAATCCGGTTGCCTCGAGTATTCAAGCAGGTCAAACAGGTTCATATGACACAACTCAACTTGTTGAACAGTTTTTTTAACTTTACCGCAGGCCAGTCGAATACCAATATGTACGTGTATGAACAAGGGCGAGTGGTGTATGATCCAGTTACAAATACGGATATTAGCAATGCGATTAATGTGATTATTCCTGATGGAACTTACACTGCGGGTGATTTGGTAACAGCCCTATCCAACGCACTGAATACAACGCCCTTATTTGCGTCCTATTCCCTCGGTAATTTCATCAACTATTTTCAGTCAACAGGTGATTTCTCTGTCTTATTTAATCCTCCTGGCACAGTTGTATATAATAGTTTAACGCAGGTCTATGAGAAAAATCAGACGTTAGCGGGGATTGTAGCACGATATTTCCAGACGAGTCAGACCGCAGGTCAGGTATCGTATAGTTATAATCAATGTTTGGTGGCCTATTACTATCCTGTCATCAAGGAAATGATTATAGAACAGCCCGATCCTCCCCCCTTTAATACCTTGGGTCCCCCTCCATCAGGTTACACTTCGTGGTATGATTATATCAATTTTGCGTTTACGGGTTTATCGGATCTATATATTACGCCGATTGTATTGAATTCTGCGAATCAAGTCATATTTGATGATTATCGAATCAAGCACACCTTTGTGTATGGACTTGTGAATCAATACAATGTTAGTTACAATTCTATTATTGGGCGTCTTACAATTGCGGCTCCATCGTTGGATCTGAGTATTGCGTCTAATTTGAATGCGCAATATAGTAATTATTTGAATGCGCTCGTCTTGTCGAATGGATTTCCAGATATTCCAAGCTTTCAAATAGCCTATACGAGTGCGGTGAATTCAAATAGTGCGCTCATTTCTTTTTATAATTTTATACAGTCGAGATTTACATCGAATTTTACTGTGAATTTCGGACAGTATTCGCCATCCTATTATGCGAATCTAAGCAATCCGATTCTAACATACAATCCTTTAAATCGTTACGGATGGAATACCACCTTGACACCCGTTGTGTCTGCGTCTACAATTACAAGTAATGCGCCCCCGCCGCAGGTGAGTACCTTATGGCCTCGACTCAAATACATTCCTCAATCAGAGGCGACGGAAGATGTGTTTATTTCGACACTGGATGTGTTTGGAGTTAGTAAACTTCTGACCTTTTCGAACGCAGGCGAGTCTCAGTTAGGATATACGGATGTCTTTTATCGACAGCAGCCTACCACGTATGTGAGAGTGCCGTTTACATCAAGGTGTCGTCAGTCGATTTCGATTATGACCTTGCCAAGACCCATCAATGCAAGGGGGCCAGGAACCGAAGAAGTGTATGCTCTGAGTCCCATCAGTACACCTTTGTTGTTTGCGCCGAGTAGTATAAGTACAATATATACCACCTTATACGATCGGTTGGATTTGTCAGGCAATATTAATTTCAATCTTTATACGGTGACTCAGAACATGTTTGTGTCTCAGAACTATATGAGAACGTATGATCAATGGACGAATTATATGACGGCTCAAATAATTGCTGGATTAGTTGTACAAGCAAATATATATGGTTCTCCTGCGCCAGTGGGAAATGTGAGTTTAACAAATTTTCGACCGTACTTCTTTTTTGAGATTGATGCGGATCAGTATTTGATACAACCTAATGCACATTTTCGAATCACGATCTTTGTAGAAACACAATCTGGAGCAAACATACCTGTTCCTCTTACGCTAACCTGGTACAAGGATCGTGCTGGCTTTATGGCGGACACCTTGATACAACTGACGGATAACTTGGATTATGACAACCCTCGTCACTATTTTCAGACGCAAACCTATGGAACGGATGTGTCAGGAATTAGTATGATTGTGGATGTAAATAACTTACAAAAAACGTACATGAGTATTCGGATTCCTACAGCAAACACAGCGCCCTCAGGAATTCCCTTGCGTATTTATGCCTTACTAACAGATGTATATGGAACATACACTATTGCGACACCCTTGGATAACTTGGATATGCCTTACAATATCTTGTCCTCTCTTTACGATCAGTTTTCACCAGATAGTGCTGTCTTTCAAAACCCAACCAAATCGATCTTTGATACAGATATCACACAATTAGGATACGATATTTCAGGTGTGAGTAATAATTTGATTGATTATGTGATACAGACGGGATCCAATTTTTATGACCCGAACAACATCACCAATTATACGAGTGGAGCAGAAACAGGACTTCGATACTCGTTCGGATATGCTACAGGAGGCGCTACGCAACCCGCACCCACCATAACCTCGAATACTCCTTGGTCGGAATTCTTTGGATCTAATTCTAGAAATGTGATATTGGATGCGTATAATTCTACAAATCAAATTTATTTGAGCAGTCTTGTGACACCCAAGGTCGCCTTAACAGGAAATCAATACACCTTGGCCAATTTTGGTGTTCCTTATTCGCAAACAGAATTCTATGTTCGATGTTATCCTTACAGTAATGTTGCCTATTCTCAGTTTCAAGTGGACGGGATGGTTTCAACAACCGTGTTTCAGCTGTGTGAGAATCCGACCCCTCTCACCACGGATGTCACTGCCTTAGGGGGATTAAGTAATATAGTGAATGATTATCAGGGTGTTTCAGGTGTTAGTTTTTTTGTTCCGCCGGATGACATTATTCAAATAAATCAGTTTCTTGTGAAATTTGTCTATACACAGCCAACTAGCCTGGGTACATCCACCTTTACACGTCAGAATTCACCTCTTTCAACCAATACTGTGAACAGTGGTGCTTATTTTAGGAATGCTACGAATTATGTCACGACCGTGAATAGTGGATCCAATGACTGGGATGATTGGCACTTGCTGAATCGCAGAAATACAAAGATTGGTGTCTTCCCATCGGGTATGATTCAGAACGTATCGAGTCAGTCTCTCTCTCTGTCCAGTGCGGTTTTAACGATGAGTTTAGAAAAGGTCACGCAGGTTAATGATTATCAATATGTGACGGGAGCCTCAAGAACTCGTAATCCAGATTGGGGGACCTATTACACATATACAGCAGGCATGGAGTCAGAGACACTATGGGATGTAGGTACCACGGTTCCATCCTCAGGTTCTACAGTGTGGATTTCCACAATTTCGGATGCGGATATCATACCCACCTATGTTGCGGGAGGATCCAGTACCTTTGGGTATTTTCTCACTGAACCAAACATTTATAATTATACCTATCTCCCTCAGTCGTTTGGGATTGCAACCTCTGTAGCGAATGCGTATGCGAATTCCACCTTACTTAGCACATACACAAGCGATATTCCAAATTCGTTTACAGCTGTTCCATTTTACAAGGATCCTTCTACAAATACCTATAAGGTAGGAACCTTTTGGGGGCTCTCCTTTACTGTTCAACCGGCCATTCCTAGCACATCCATAGTGGGCGCAGATCCTTATTTTGGACCTATGGGACCTTATGGATGGGCTGTGAGTACCACTAGTACCTTTCGTCAGTTGAAACTCGGCCCTCCTATGGCGTCTATTTTCACTGAAATATTTTACTGGAATAGTAAACTTTCCTTTCAAAGTTTGGATCAAGGGTACGATCCCGCTACAGATTTATCCACCTTTGGTGGATATTCAGGGATATCTCAAGAATATCAAGATACCTATATGTTTATGTATAATAATTCTACGATTAAGGATGATATAACAGACGTATCCACCCTTTCTAGTTGGAGTTGGGGAGCGGAGTCCAATGTAAATTATACAGCCTTTGATGACCAGAGTGGGTACAATTTCTTATCATATGTGAATGATTTTCCAGTGGAACCTACAACGACAGAATACGCAACGCATGTAAGGGCGTATGATCCGATTCCAAGTTTTAATACAGGCATTCGATTTATTGGCAATAATTATACCGATTTTGGAAACCCTACTCTTAGGGATCTCATGGGCGAAATATCCACGCTCACAGGGTATACACCGTTGATGGATAGTAACGGCGATACGTTAGGATTTCTTACTCCCGTACAACAAGGTCTCGGATATCCTTTATATAATTCGACGATTTCGACCAATACAGCCATTCGATACAACCCATCAAACAATGCGTATTTCAGTACCGATTACGCAAACAGACTCATGCTGTTTAACCAATCCTTTTCCACAACGGAGGTGTTTGGAAAACAAGTGGGATTTCCTGGCATAAGTACTAACTTTACCGGATTTTCTACGGCAATTACTCAGTATCAAATTGATTACTCAACGATCACAAATAACTACATTCTATACACCTCCATTTTATCAACCGCAACGGGCGAATTGAATCAATACATTCTGTCCAATTACGGTGATATTCTGCCGTCTAGTATCATTAGTCGTACTCGGTACACCGATCCTATTCCTTTTCAGTTCCTTTTCAAATCCAAACTTGTGGAACCCTATGCTTCCATGACAGATCAGTGGGGGCTTGGGTACTATCTTGGATTTCCAAAAGAAGATACCTATCCTCCACGTGTGTCCATCACCTCGGCAACCTTCATCAAGATTGTACAAAATTACATCTATCTCAAACTAAGTCCAGAATTCAATATCAATGCGCTATCCCTAACCTCAAAGGAAAATTTGGGAGAATCACGGTTGACGACAGGGGAAGATCAAAAGTACTTTTCCAAGATCTTGCTCAACAATTTCGGTTCCTTCTGTCAGGCTGCCGTCACCTTACCAAAACAATTCAATCCTACCTTGGGGCGTATTGAAACGATGAGTTTTCAGTTAATTAATCCGAATGGTACACAGATTAGTAGTATTGATTGCGAATATGATATGGTATTGGAAATCACGGAAGCCATTACGGGACCCAAGGATGGCAACAGTCTTCAGACAACTACGGCGGACTTGGATGTTTACCAGAATTTATAAATAAATCCAACAAGTAGATGGCTCTCTTTACACGCAACGCCTTTATTTTAGGAAGCCCGACGTTGTTATTTCTTTTAGGTATTCCCACGATTGGGTTTCGTTTATCGTCTTCGACTACCACGCAAGAGGAGGAACGTAGATATGGATTGATCTTTCTAATCGGTGCGGCGGTCCTCACCTTTTTCACATCATGGGCGAATGTCGCCGAATTTGCGCCTAGCATGACTCGTTTATTTATCACCAAGTGCCAATATCCAAGAGGTGCGTTTCCTTGTCGAAAGGAGTTAACGGATTTGTTCGGATTCATCTTTCTTACCGCCATGAACCCTGTGGTTCTATCGGCCCTCTTACTCATCGTAAATGAGAGTGAGTTGAAGGACAAGGACATGATCAAGCGATGGATATGGAGTCTCTTGATAGTATCGATTCTTATATATTGTGGAAACGGAATTATGAGACAACAATATTGGTTCAAATCGTTCTAAAGAAAGAACCGTTATTATTTTAGTATTACCTGATAAGATGAATCCCGAACTGGCCGCATTTTATCAGGAAGGTCCCCGAACCTTGGCGGAAGCCTATCCTCCTATCTGTTTGAGAACTCATTGGGATCCTTCGATGCTGGTGCGCCATGTCCTGCCAGAACAGCTGTTCCCCTATACACAGCAACTAGACCCCCGTTGGGCGACCAAGGTCTGTACGGCTTATTACGAGGAATCGCCAGGCGATGGCGCTTTGGCCACAGATACCCCTGAAAACAGTCGTATTCCTGTTCCGCCCGCTTTGTTAATGAGTGAACGTCGTCCTATTCTAACACCCTTGGGAGCTCCTTATCTGCCTCCCGGTGGTACGGCAAGTCGCAGTTTTCCTTACAAGGCGTACCAACAACACGTGAATGCGGAATCGGATGTGTTGCGCCTTGATGAACCTCTTACGAAATGTGCGAGCGAACGATATTTGCCATCAAAGCAAGATATTGCGATGACCATGGATGCGCGCACAGTTCCTGGATCTCCGGCATCCATGTATCCCGCCATGACCAAGACTATGCAGATAACCAAGATTGCCGGCTGTAGGGAGGAGGATGACCGAGAAGCCTGGAATCGTAGCGCCCGCCCTTTCTTCAATCCCACCAAATACGATCGCACAACGATGGTCCCTCCTCATCTGCGTGTCAGCGAAAATCGTTATGATCTAGCAAGATAGATCATGTCCAATCTATACAAACTTACACCTACCTTGTGGAATGATGCAACGTATACAAATCAGCAGGCTTTAACTGTATATGCTGTTTATGGCGTAAATAATAACACCCTGTTTACGACGACGTGCGCCCGTCGCCCATCGGCAGACCCGGCGTATTCGTGGGATTCCCCCACCTTTTCGGCCTTGCTCCTGTCCAATGTCGCCGTCACCTGGTCTACCTTTATTCCATGGTTACAATCGGTAAGTCCCTTAGGATATACAGTTCAAGGCGACATGAGTCGTCTCAAAGCGTATAGTGATATTTATGTTATGGGACCCTAGGTTCGTGTCTTTAGGCCCTCATGAAAGGTTTTGTAAGAATAGTACAGATGAAGTTCCCCTTGTCATATAAGCGCATACAAATAAATCCAGATAATGGTCCTTTTGCGTTGGGAGACATAAGTGGCGCACCGGCATTGGCCGTTGGTTCCGGTTCGGATGGGTTTACTGTGAACAACAATATTGTCTACTTTGCGATTTCTGTAGTCGGAAGTATTGTCTTGGAGCCTGGCCTAGTGTATACATTTGATACTCCGAGTATTGTCACGGGTGCGTGGTTTCCAGAATCAAGTGTTCCTTGGTCGTTTGGAGGGCCTATGGACGGTGTAGGGTTATCATATCCAAATTATCGATTGACTACAACCACCGGAGATACACAACCAGCGATCGCAAATGGACCCAATGGCGAATTTTATGTCGCATTTAGAACCAATGGTTCGATGCCAAACCGTTACAATATGAGCACAATTCCGTCTTTTTGTCCCTCAACGAATCTCGGAACAAGTGATATCGTTGTCGTTCAGGCGTGGATTGATTTGGCCAATATGTTTCGTGTTCCAGGAACACGCGCAAATTGGTGGATACAGGATGCTTCCATTAATTCCATCCATAATGAATCGAATCCTCAATTATCTTGCGATCGGACGAATCGGTTTTTATATATGGTACATCAGTCGGATGAAAATATTCTTTGTTTCCCCACGATTGGAACAGGTCCCAATGTTGTGTTATCCTGTATCACACTCACAGCGAATCCCGATAACGGAGCCCTTAGAGGTACAGGTACGGTTGTATGGCGAGAAGCCCAAACGGGTATCAACTGCGCAGGAGCTACAACTAATCCAGCGATTGCGACCGATCAGCATGGAGCAGTATATGTGGCCGTCGAAATCAATGCGCCGATTCAAGGAGGAGCCTATCCTGAGGCTAGTCAGGTGATTGATGTAATTAAATTTCTGAACAATTCTATAACTTCCTATGATGCTGCCACAACTCCTCCCTTTGGAATTCCACCCGGTATTTTTACAAGTATGGACCGTTCCTACGTCCTGAGTGGCATCGATCCATCCATCTTTCCAGAGTCTGGGGTCTGTAGTAAACCTACTATTGCGTGTGATCCGGTTGGAGGACTGGTTGTGTTAGCCTTTACAACCACGGGGACCATGCCAGGTCAATCACAGTCTACTTACTTGGAAGCTGGTGGTACCGATGTCGTTGTAATTAGTTTTTTAAGTGACGGCACTCTTCTCTCTGTCTTACAAGGCGATATGTGGAGTCCTGCGTTTAATCCTTATACATCGGCCAGAGATGTCTCGCTTACATCCGATAGTGCTGGGAACATCTTTATATCCTACATCATAAAGACAGCCGCTGGTACAGAATCTATATTAGCCTATCAGTTATATCCCTCCTCGCTGGCACAACTCTGGAACTATCAGGAACCTGGTGGCATCGATTATACAGCGTATGCCTACGCAATGACCGGTGCGCCAAACGCAATTTATAATACAGCTCCCCTTGGATCGTTTACAAAGACACCTCCCGCCATCTTATTGAATCAACTTTTTATCGCAACTTCATCGACGCAAACACCTATCGGAGGCACTGCGCCTACAAACCATGGTCTCACTATTAACGGGTTTACAAATGCGTTATATACCTTTGACAATACAGTATTTAATTACATGGCAAATACAAAAAGTATTTGCGCATGTGGATCTACAAATTGTGGTTGTTCCTAGATCTTTTATATGAACTATGTAGATGGACACACTTCATATCGTATTATATTCTATTATTGGCGCTTTCGCAGTATGTATGATTGGATTTGGACTAGTATTGAGTCGTAAAGAGCCAGATATAAACTTTCTGGAGAAGTCTACCATATCCAACGGTTCCAACAATGAACTTAGGAATTGGCTGTTTCATTCTTTGCCAGAGACTCGGAGTAAACGGAGCAAACGGAGTAAACAGACGAAGGGTCGGTCTACGGTCCCTGTACAAAACTGGGTTACAAAAAAAATTACACCCACTTGATCACTAGATCAAGGATGTTGGGACCGCATAGCCGATTCTAACGCCTTCACACGATCCGCCAAGTCACGGATGGTTTGAAAGCAGAGAGGGACCAGTTTCATGTAGGCGACAGCTTTTTTCCCAGACGGTGTTGTATACACACATTCCGGCGCAATTTGTTCTACTTCATCGGCCATACATCCAATATCGCCTTCAGGCGCTTCTTCGGATGAAAATCGATAGGCCTTCGGCAGGTGTTGGATAGACACAGATTCCATATCACGGATATTCCATTTGAGGGATCGGTCGGAGGTGGTCACAAAGTTTTTAGCATAGACAATCCCGTTGACGTCGAGGGTGGCTCTTGGTTGTACAGTCCCCAGATTCACACCGACCCGTCGATGGACGCCATCCATGGTAAGAATCGGAAGACTATCTCCCATAATGGTGCTGACACGAAGACTGCTGATGGTGGCGTTGGTTCCAATCGCTGTTGACCAATAGAGTGTTGAAAAGGTAGACGCATTAAAACTACTGGTAAGTTGTTGTTGCCCATTAATCATATCCACCACCAAATTGTTTATAGAGACAGTTGGCGAATTGAGATAGATAGTACTATCAGCGCAGATCTCATCTAATTTCGCAGTATTTCGAAGGACATACTCGATGACCAAGGGCTCGGGCGCACATGCCGTTTGTTCTGTTTTTACTACCTGAATCTGTTGTATGATGGGGACAAACTGGTCTCGGATGGAGGGAGGCAGTTGATTTCCCTGTGTAGAAAGATTGGGGATGAAGCCGAGTTGAATCTGTTGGCCTTGTGTGACATAAAATACACCGTTGATTGTTGATTCGGAATACATAAATTCCTTTTCAATCCCAAAGGTGGTATTGCTTGAGTAGGGACTCTTAAACAGGACATAGTCTGTAAAAGTGCTGACTATTCCATCTGGTAAGATGGGAGAGCAGAAGGAGGTATTGGATCCAAATAATTCTACCTCATTGATCATGGTGGATCCAACGACAAAGGTACTCGCATGAATATAGGGGGCTTCGATCGTGTTGGCACTTACATAATCGGCGAAGCTGGACTGAACAAAGAGCCACAAGGTGGATGTGTAACTTGACACAAATTGAAATGTACAAGGATCTATAAAGATATTACTAGTGATGATTGTTGAAAAATGGTTGAATACAAAGGATGATGTATAATCGGCAATATTTTGTACACCCACCAAGGTAGAATAAAGGGTACTCACTCCTGTGGAAATCAAATAGATGTTGACAGTGCTAAGTTCTCCTGACAAGGTGCTTAATTGTGTAGAAGTGTATTCATTCACGCTTTGTTGTGTACTAAGAGCTTCCTGTAGGGACGACATACTGGAATTGTAGGCGGATTGGAAGACAACTGTTGTATCGGAAATAGATACGACTGTATCATCCTTGCCTTGGAAATATAGGGTGCGTCCTCCGTACAAAGTATCAGTAAGAGATGAAAAATTAAGGATTGTCGTAATTGTTGAATCATTGTCTGGATCTCCGTTGAACACAGCGAGCTGTTCGGGGGCCGTTGCGGCTATAAAGTAATGAGGCGTACTATTTAAGGGTGTTGTGGGATCCTTGTAAATATTGATACCGGCTCCTTGATCGATCCATAAGGTCGTTTGACTTGGAGTCGCCACTGTAGAAAGATTGGAGCCTCCTATAAAGGTAGTAAATCCGTAGGGAATTGTTGATTGATTTGAAAAGGGACTACCAAAGTAGACACCGCCATCACCTCGTGTAAGGAGGACCTGATTTTGCGTAATGGGGTAATTTACTAGATCTTTGAAGTACAACTGACGCACAAAGAGTGTGTCAGTCGTAAACGTGGCATTGGTTGTGTTTGCCATACCCTCTACTACTACTTAGTAAGATTCTACAGCATTAGATCACCGCATACAAAAAATGTTCTAGTCTTGTTTGTTCGTTTTTTTATAAGTTTGTATTTTTTTGTATTGTTTAGTTTATTCAGTATCTGATTCCGTTCCATATATATTGATTGAGTTTGTACTTGGTTCATATCGTCCTTGGTAGCGATCCATACGAGCCATATCCTTCGTAGAGGTTGTGATACTCATATCGGCTTCGTAGCACTTGAAACTGGCTCGTTCGTAGACGTAACTACTATCGTCGATAAGTGCGAGGACCCACTCCTCCTTTGCGGGACTTACAACGGTAGTCTTAGTAGTTGAAGCAGAAGTCACAGTCGCAGAAGCAGTCACAGCAGTAGTAACAGTCGCATTAGCAGAAGTCGCAGCAGTCGTCGCAGTCGCAGTAGTAGTAGTCGCAGTAGTCGCAGTCTTCTTACTCTCCGCCTTAGGCTTGGCCTTCGACTTGGTATTGGCTGCTAGCCACTCAGGACTTGCCGCAGTGGTAGGATCACCGGGTAGGCCCTGAGGGTACTTCTTAAAGAACAGCTCGGTTCCTACGAAGGCTGCGCTAGCAAAGAGAGGACCATCTAGGCGTCCTCGCCATGTTCTCTTAGCAAGCGGGCTAGGATTCTCTGGATCCGCCAAGTATTCCGTCTCCGTCTTAGTACAGTTTGCGCATAGTAGGCCGCCTGTGGTAGGCAAGCGAGTACACTGTAATTCGGGAAACATCTTACCATTCGAGCCCTCTGCGGCAGGCTCCGTACCAGGGATAGGTGCGTCGCCATTCCATCTACGTGCCATACAGAACTTAGGATTGGGTACAGCAATTCTATAGCGGTTGGTACGCAGCGTATCATTGGGATACTGAGAGGTAGTAGTCGCTTCAGTAGAGGCGCTACTGTTCGAAACTGGTAGGAGACCTACGGGTATCAGCAGCGCCTCTTCCTTTGTAGGAGGAGGTGGGAGTGACATAGAGATAGGGGCTATTACGACTGGTTCGGCCTTTGCCTTAGGCTTGATTTTCTTAGGCGCAGGGGGCGCAACAGTCGATGAATTAGAAGCAATAGGAACTACACTCGTGATAGTAATGGGCATTTCTACACCCTTCGTAAGGGCGAGTAACTGGCTCCTATGATCGGCGCTCATAGAGACACCACTCGCAAGTAAGATAGACGCAAACAGTTGATCGTAAGAAGACATTTGTTAGTAAGATTAGTAAGAAGCGGGGACTGTCTTGTAAATGTAAGAATTGGCTTCAATTTTTTCCAAAACTCCTTACTAGATGGCATCGACTCCCCGTACCAACTACCTGGCAAAGGCGAAACAATTCGCTACAACCGCAGCCTCTTATGTAAGATCTACAGGGTCGGCTGCTTACGCACGAAATGACTTTTTTTACATCCTGATCCCACTCCTGATTATTGTAATTTCGGCTATAGGGTTAGTAGTCGCACAAGTAGCCAATTGTACCTTTCAAAACCCCCTAACAGACTTTCTCTTTGGATTAAAACCAGGGGATCGGATTCTGGGGTGAAAACTGGCGGTCTAAACAGCTCCTACTACGATCTACTAGATATGCGTATCGGAGTTACTGTTCGGTTTCAGAACTCGTACTTTAGTGGGTCTCTTCCTCAAGTCGCCTGTGCGATGGGCAAGGCCTTACAAGAAGCAGGGCACGATGTATCCCTACTACATCCCCCGAATGAGCCCGATGTTTTTCTTGACGCAGGAAAGATTCAACTTTGTAAGCGTATCGCCTTTCTACCGACTCAGCATTATGACGTCATTATTGAAGCAGTGTGGGGGCTTACGCCTCAGGACCGCAAGACTTGCGCAAATCATGTTGTTCTATTCTGTCCCTACTCGCCTATTATGTATGATATGGAATCATGTGTATATCCGTGGAATCCAACGGTTCGTAACTTTGAGAATCTGTCGGCGATCTGGACCTATGATCACTTTGCGAAGGATGATATCAAATATCTCGAGTTTCTTTCAGGTGTACCGGTACACACCATTCCCTATGTATGGGACGCAGATGCCTTGGACGTTTTTTCAAAGGATAACAATCTGCCTTCTTGGTCGGAGTCTGCGAAGGCTGTCGAACAGAAGATACCCTCTAATGCGCCCCCTATGTTGTCTTGGTCCGCTCGCATCATGGAAAGCAATTTCAGTAATTGTAGCCACTGTACGATTCCTCTTTGTATCGTAAGTCAAATACGTGTATCAGGAGATCCGATTCGTTTTACGGTTCATAATGGCGAAGCAACCGCAAAGCACGAGTTTTTTAAAGGAAACATACAGCGCAATTTGCTGCTTCCTGACATTAGTGGAAACATGGTGCCTCGTGTAAGATTACCAGACCTTCTTCGAGAAAAGACGTTTTTGTTGGCTCATCAACGATTTCGTCCTCTGAAATCTGTACTGCTGGATGCCATGTATTTGGGAATTCCCATGATTCACAATTGTGCTAAGATTAAGACCTTGGGGGCGCCGTATTTTTACGAATTAAATCAGATCAGTGGGGCCTTGGCCGCATGGACCCAGTTAAAGACGGATTACACAGCGAATACAGGATTTTTTAGTGCTGCTGCTTCGGCGACTCGTCGTTCTGTCTTACGATCTACGTTTTCCCCACAGTCGTTGGCATCTCAATATTCCAATATTTTGGCGACTACCTGTACCTATGTCAGACAGCTTAGCCCTGCGAAGCCTCTTTCTGTACCCATGACAAGTCCAGGCAAATTGACCCGTATCAGCCTTGGATCCAATAAGGGCGAGTCCAAACAGACGGTTCGTGTCGCTTTTACGGAACTGTGGTCTGAGTTTCAACCGAAGTATAACTTTTTCATGTATTTGCTTTCTTGGTACACCAGTCAGTCATCTGTGAGAATTGTGTTGGATCAGGACAAACCTGACCTTGTATTCTTTGGAGCCGAACGAAGCAGTGCGTCTAATGCTAATGTGGAGTCCAAATATCCAGGCGTTCCAAAGGTCTTTTTTACGGGAGAGAACCAACGAGCCCATCCTGCTGCGTTTTTAAATCTCGGATTTGATTACACTCAGGATCCTAATTACATTCGCCTACCCCTATGGAACCTGTACATCAATTGGTTCGGCGCAAATGTCGAGAAACTTGTAAATCCCAAACCGGTGGATTTGACCTCCTGTATGAGGGTGGATAAGGCACTGGTAGAAAAGAAGAAGCAATTTTGTGCGTTTGTTGTATCCAATCCTACAAATCCAAATCGTAATGCGACCTTTCAAGGATTGAATGCGTGGAAGCCTGTTGTATCGGCGGGCCGTTTGTTTTGTAATAGACCTGAAGGGCCTCTTCAGGGGGGGCTGGGAGGAGGGGGAGGGGAGCAGATCAAGGTAGACTTTTACAAGGATTTCCAGTTTGCGATCACCTTTGAAAACGAAACCAATCCTGGCTACACGACAGAAAAGTTGTTTCATGCGAAGGTCGCAGGCGCCATTCCTATCTATTGGGGCGACCCCCACGTGGATCGTGACTTTGACTCCCAAGGCTTTTTGAATATGAATCAGGCGACAGGTGTTACGGATGTGATTACATCGGTACAGAAACTGTTGGAGGATCCGAAGAAGATGGAGGCCATGGCAACCATACCTGCGTTATCAGAGCCGAAGAAGCAAGCCCTTCAACGCTCTTTTATGGAGATTGCGAAACGCATTGTAGGAAAGGTTCTTCCTGGTGTTACGATCACTCCTCCTTCATGGGATACAGCGCAATCCTATGGTGCGATCTATGAAGGCGGTTCAGCACCCGTTGTACAATCATGGATTCCTGTTGCTGCGACTACTACTGCTGCTGCGACTACTACTGCTGCGACTACTACTGCTGCGACTACTGCTGCCACTAAGACAGAGAAACGCATCTTTGTCACCATCACAAACAATGAATTTGTTGAATCGGCGGTAAATGCGCTTATAAGTTTAAAATCAGTCGACAAGGACTGTGAGAAGATTGTCTATGTATGGCCAGATGTTCCAGAGACCTCTCTCCAGGCTTTGAAACAGTCCGGTGCGACGGAGATTCGAGTCTTTCCCGTAACGGAGGATCTACCCTGGTCTGATTTTTGGAACCCTGCGCATTACGCATTCAAACTCTGGGCCTTGACGCAGGCCAATCAAGCCGCAGCGCCTGGATCCCTACTATTGTATTGCGATGCGGGTACTGCGTTTGCGTCCAGTCTCAATCAGATCTGGAAGCATATTCAGGATGACGATGTATTTTTGTTGGAGGATACCAATCATATGAATGAGCGTTGGTGCCATCCAACCTTTCATAAACATATGGAGACCACGCAGTTGGAACTCAAGGCGCATCAGTTGTGGGCGGGATGTCTCGGATTCAAAGCCTCTGGGAAGGCGGCGGATCTTTGGAGTGCGGCGCTTACGATTGCGAAGAAGCATCCAGACGTTATAAGGGGTGAAAAATGGCGATCCTATTCCGATGTCTGCTTAGGACATCGTCACGATCAGTCCATCTTGAGCATTCTTACATCCAGACGAGAGTACAAACGCCAGCCTCTGAAATCATACTATACAGACCATTCGTTTCGAGATGCGAAGCGATCTGGAACTCCCCTCTACGTTCACAGACGCCAGTTCAAGGATCTTGTCCCGTTTGCCGAGGGAATCGACGAGGTCTTTGTAGTGAATTTACAACGACGTCCAGATCGCCTTGACATATTCAAAACGAATCATCCCATGTTACGAAATAAGGCCTATGTAACACCGGCGGTGGATGGCAGAGCCATACAGTTAACACCGGCTCTATGCCACACCTTTCGCAACAATGATTTCAAGTGGAAGAAAGCAGTGATGGGATGTGCTTTATCTCATCTTGCGTTGTGGGAACAACTTGCCAACGACTCTATCAGTAAGACCTGCCTTATCTTGGAAGACGATGTCAAGTTGAATCCCGATTGGATGTCGAGCTGGGCTCGTATAGGCCCCCTTATGCCTGACGATACAGACATCCTCTTCTTAGGGGGAGTTCTTCCTCCCAATAAGCCTGCGCTGCCTATGATCACAGAGCCGGTGAATGCGCATTTTGCGAGGGTGAAGCAAAATTCACTGTTTGGGGGACCTGACCGGCGTTATTTCCATTTCTGTACATATTCCTACATTCTTACAAAACAAGGCGCAAAGAAACTTGTGGCGTTTGTGAAGGAACGAGGTATTTTTACAAGTATTGATCATATGATGGTGAATCACGGGGATTTATTCAAGATTTATTTTACAACTCCTTTACTCGCAACCTGTACACAGGAAGAGGATCCTGTGTATCAGAAATCAGAGTTCAACAACTTTGCGAGAGTGGACAAGTTTGATAGCGACTTGTGGAATAATACGGACTGCTTCTCAGAGGAGGAGGTGTTGACCTGTCTCGCACAGACCTTGAAACAGGGAGTTATTACAATGGAAAATCCACAACCCAGTCAGGACCCGATTGCGCTTTGGAATTCTTTTTTACAACAAGTGGCGTCTCAGAGCACCAATATCGGTCCTACGATTGAATCGATTTTCACCGTATGGAAGACGATGGATCATGAGGCATTTACCAAGAATTTCGCATGGTTCCGTATTTTCGATCAATTGATAAGACAGCAGCATCCAGTGCTTCTTCCTCACAAACAGCGAATTACTGAGTTGTTGGGAAGCACCTTTACAGGCGAAACTGCCAAGACCGTCGAGCCTCTTCTGACTTTTTTGAACGGGCCTACAGCGAATCAGCAGATTGTCTATTATGTGCCTGGCACCGATATATCCTGTATGCTGGAATTTCAGTGGTTGGAAGAGCTTGTGGGGAAGCCACTCACCTTTCGGCCTTATACTTCAACGTCTGATTCAAACATTCTATTCTTTTACTACTATCCTCGTTCTTCCCAGGACTCAGGCCCTTCTATGGTGGCCGAATTTAATAAACTTCAAACGAAGTGGCTTCTTGAGAAAAAGAATGTTACGATTATCCATATGTCGGATGAATTTGGTGCGGACGATTGTTCTTTTTACGGCCTCGATATTATAAAGAAGGTCTTCCGTAACTACTATCGCCCTGGTATGGGAGACAAGGTTCAGATCCTTCCACTGGGATATGCCAAGGATCGTAAAGGTACGGATACAAAAACACCCACCTTTCATGAACGCTCACATCTCTGGTCCTTTGCGGGTTCCTTGGATCGTCCCAAGAGGATCGAGGCGCTCCAAGCGCTTCGGAAGGCGGGCCCCTTTGTTGAAAAAACAGCAGCAAGATGGGGAGATCCAAATTTAACAGCGAAGGAGTATACCGACCTGTTGCGAAATACGAAATTTATACCCTGTTTTGCGGGTAGCAAGTCGGCGGAGTCGTATCGGATCTATGAGGCGTTGGAACACGGGGCGATTCCGATTTATGTGCCCAGCGACAACACCATTCCAGGCTGTAAGGATGAATGGAAGGAGTGTTTGGGGGAAAATCCCTTCTTAGGATTTCCTTCCTGGGAAAAAGCAGCGGAACTGTTGCCTCTGTTCTTGAAGCAGTCTGACGCCATGGAGCAGCATCGTCAACAATGTCTTACTTGGTGGAAGGCAAAGAAGGAGTCTTTGCGATCCTCTCTGGTGAAGGTAATTTCACCAAGCCCATAATCACAATAGGGCTGACATCCGTCGTCGCACAACAGAATAACCGAGCCCAACATGAGGGCGGAGCCGCCGCCAACCGATTCCATTCATCTATGGTGTAATTTGCGCCCATAGATGAATTACATCTGCTACAAATAGGTCGCAGATTTGAGAGATCAAGGGACCCCCCTTTGGCCTCCGGCACATTATGACCCACAGCAAAGTCAAAGGCGGTGACTTGGTTGGTACACCAGGTAACACAGCATTTAGCTTTGAAGGCCTCGCCCATCCAATGGCGCCATACTTCTTCCCGTAACGCAGCGGGGATCTTGGCCTTGGTATACGCAGGTTTTTTAGTGTTAGGTGCCATCCTAAAGATGCTTTGATAGAGAACACATATGGACTCAACTTTTTCCAACTTAGAAGCGCTTATTCGGGAAGCGGGGCTCACCATGCCGTCGCTATCCGCAACAGCAGCAACAGAACAAACAGCAGTGCCTGTAAAAAAGAAGAAGTTCATGTTGGTGGGCACGCATGCGCATCAGATGACAGGATACAGTAAGGTGACATATCATATTATTCACGAGTTGGCAAAGGATCCCTCGATTGAACTGTACCATTTTGCGTTTCAGAAATTTATAGTCACGCCGCCTGAGTTTCGACCCTATCCAAAAGGGGTCAACGTCCTTGATACAGTGGAGGCTGAACGTAATAAGACAGCGGAACAGGAAATGGGCTTTGGATTCTCTCAGTTGCCGGCCTATGTACAACGGGTGAAACCGGATGTCATTATGATTTATAATGATGCGGGAGTGATCTGTCGGTTCTTGGATAAGTTGGATAGTTTGCCTGCGTCTGATAAAACGTACAAGATGATTATCTATTTGGACCAGGTGTACGTCTTACAGAGGCCTGAACTGCTCCAACGGATGGATAAGGCCGCTCATGCTTATTTTGCGTTCACAGCCTATTGGAAGCAGGTCTTACAAAAGCAGGGGATTTCGAAACCGATTCATGTGTTGAGACACGGGTTCGATCCTACACAATTCAAACAGATGGACAAGGCGGCCATACGAAAGAAGCACGGGATCCCGGACCATGTGATTATGTTTTTGAATCTGAATCGTAACACGCCAAGAAAGCGTCACGATCTGGTGGCGATGGCCTTTGCCGAGTTGGTGGCCCGGCATCCTACGAAACCCCTGCTTCTCATGTGCGTTTGCGATGGAGGAGAACAGGGAGGCTTTCCCCTACAGGAAATCTATATTCGTGAGTTGGAAAAACACGGAGTGCCCCCGCAGTTTCATGCGCAGAAGATGATTATAACGAAACAGGCGATGCAGTTTACAGATGAGATTATTAATGAAATGTACTCGATGAGTGATGTAGGGATTACGGCGGCCGAGGGAGAGGGGTTTGGTCTGTGTCAGTTTGAGGCGATGGGAATCGGTATTCCTCAGATCGTCCCGAATGTGGGCGGATTTCGAGATTTCTGTAAGGATGGCGTGAATTCACGGGCGGTGGAACCCGCTCGTCGATATTACTTATCACTGGCATCCAGTCCTGTAGGAGGAATGAGTGAGCTTGTAGATCCTCACGATCTGATGATTGCGGCAGAAGACTACGTCATGGATTCGGACTTGCGGATAAAGCATGGGAAGAAGGCACGTGAAACCGTGATGGCCTACGAATGGGCAAAAGAGGTGGATTCTCTAAGAAAAGTTATTTTGACGCTCTAAGTAGAGATGTCAAACAATAATTCGGAAGAAGCACAATTAGTACAACAACTGAAAAATTTTCCATATCTTGCCAGTAACCGACGCAGATTGGCTATTTTTAGGGCAGGAGGAATGACGCCTGACCAATTGAAATTAGCCATACGAGGCAGGGAAGTGGGAGTGATGCCGATAGCCACTCAAACTGGTCTAACTAATGCAGGACGGTTGGCCTTAAACAATGTTATCAACAAACTTCCTGATCCTACCAGGAGACGTCGACGAACATCTCGCAAAACACGCCGCAATCGACGTCATTAGAATTCACACATCATTATTGTATATACATTCATTTGAATCTATATAGAATAGCACATATATGAGATTAGGCCTTTTGTATTAGCGCCTTCCACCCCTCCAAATTTGTAGGGTTGTGAATGGAGAACTGCCACGCCAACTGTTCCCCGTGAGCCTTATACGTCTC
>Ga0114963_10000360_pt1 | contig 30209 bp, 28 predicted proteins | sample C_131016_EF_Meta_FD_87019 | JGI IMG/M metagenome (GOLD analysis project Ga0114963, IMG submission 87019) | Freshwater microbial communities from Lake Croche, Canada to study carbon cycling - C_131016_EF_MetaG | ecosystem: Environmental > Aquatic > Freshwater > Lake | place: Lake Croche, Canada... | reverse complement strand
GGACCGAAATAGCGCCGGGGTTCCGAATACAGGTCACATGCCCCCATATTGGCATTATACAAAGAATAGGCGCCATTTTTCACGGAGACCCGCGCCATAATATAGGAATTTAGGAAATTCGTATTTCCCATAGTGATAAAGTTATTATTGACATTATTATTATAGTCGTTTATCGAGAGATAGAAATAGCGAATCGTATATGGATTTATCGCAGTATCGGATAGATAGGTAGTCGCCCCACTATATTTAGGACGGGTGAATCCCAAATTCCATCCAATCTTAGTCGAAAGGTTTGTATTACCGGAAGATACTTTGGCGGAGTCGAGTGTGAAATCGAGCGTAATGTCTTGTATAGAGTCATGATATTCGCGGTCTGTATTAGTTGCACCGTCATTCAAACTTCGCGTCACCGTCACTTTTCCCGAGCCCGAATTGGCCGCATTTAAATCGACCAATAAACGGATGTATTTGAATATATAGGCGAGCCCGGAGTCACTATTCGACGCCGAATAGGCCGACACTTCTTGGTTTATTGTCGAAATCAGGTCCACTGCATTATAATTCCCATCGGGAACCACGATGGTTGCCGACGTAGTCCTGACCCCCCTATTATAGGAAAGGTCCTGAAATGTAACCGACATATTCAAATAATTATTGCCATAGGAGGCCGATATATTATAGAAACTGGCGGGGAATTCGAAAGAATTGAGTTGCATTGAGACGACTTTATTGAGTCGCGTCGGCAAAGATACGACGAAATCTTGGGATTTGGTGCTATAATAATTCTCCCTAAAGTTACTATCGATAGTGAGGCATTTCTTGATGGTCCGTTTGTCCAAGGGATTGATTGTCCCCGTAAAATACTCGCTATTTTGTGTATAGACGAAATCATTGATGCGACGGGGGACCAGTTCGCCTTCTCTTGGCGGGGGCTCCGTCGAAATCGGATAATGGACACGGTCGGGCGAAATGGCGCTTATTATAGTCGCGGGGGCGTCCTCCCGACATTTAGCAAATATGAAGATTTCTTTGATTTCGTCGAAAAATCGGACCAATTGGGTTTTGTAATCGTTTTTGATTTCACTGGTCCGCATAATTTCGTCGCGCACTTCTTTGACACGGGCTTCGACTTGACTTCGGATATAGTTCTGTCTCACATCGAGTTGCAGGACACGCGCAATATCATTGATATTGTAGTTATTTATGTCTAAATCTAGACTGGTGGATGACATTGCGAATCTTTATATAAGAAGAGGAAGAATTATTGCCTATCCGACACGGTCAGATGGAATTGTCCCGATTGGTATTTATTATATTGCATGTCGTTTTTATACACCAAATGTTGATAGGCAATAAAACAAAGAGAAACCAATACGATTTAGTGAAATGTCTTATTTTTATAATTCCCGGATAAGGCTCTTCTTCGAAATGTTTGCCTTCTTTACCGCATCGATTTTCGTTCCCCCTACATGAGCCGACTTGAATATATGTGATTTTGTCCGTCACCGCGTCCCTGAGGCCGTATTTCGTACATTCGCTCAGCGCAGATACAAAGGGGAACCCGACGACGGGTTTGTAATATATACATCGCGTACATCCCGGTAAATCGTGGTTTTGTATGATACTATTTTTATGTGCGGTCTTATACGTAGTATTCGGTATAATCTTAGACATCGCGTTGTGTGCGACATTAACCATGGCTTTTGGCGAATCCAATAATAGTCGCGCAATTTTCATTTTATGATACAAATATATCCTATATTGTTTGTATCGTTTTGGCGCACCCTGTATAGAGTCAAATACAATATAAAAACAATATAAATATTTTTCGGGTACTTATATAACGTGAAATACTAAGAATATGTCGGGGTCCAAATCCGAAACCACTATTATAACCGATTATATCAAATTGACGGCGGAATATCGCGAAATGTATGGCGAGCGCACGGTAATATTAATGCTCGTGGGCGTATTTTATGAAATCTATGGTTTAAAAATGGAAACGGGGGACATTTCGCCTAAAACACCCATTGTCGATTTTTCGGCGGTATGTAATCTAAATATCGCCGAAAAGAAACACACCTTGGAAAATGCCGGCGTCTTGATGGCCGGATTCCGCGATTATAGCTTGGAAAAATACCTGAAAATATTGACCGATGTGGGGTATACTGCCGTCGTGTTTGACCAAGAAAAAGACCAAACGGGTGCCGTCGTTAAGCGCGTATTCCATTCTATTCATTCACCGGGCACTTATATATCGTATGATACGGAGCTCTCCAGCCAAATGACGAATCATATTATGTGTATATGGTTCGAGCAATATCGCCCACTATCGCAAAAGAACATGGCGCCTAAATCGGGGATTCGCGATACATTGGTATTCGGCGTTGCCATTATCAATATTTTTACGGGTAAAGTTTCACTCAAGGAATGTCATGTTCCCCTATACATAAATGCGACCACATTCGACGAACTAGAGCGCGTCGTGTCGACCTATAAACCCAGTGAGGTGATTTTCATATCCCCCTTTTCCCAAGAAGTGGCGAGTACGGTCGTCCAATACTCGAATATTGGTCCCGCCGTTTTAGTCCATTATATTGATACAACGGGACCGAAAACCCCCCTCTTAGAAAAAGTCGCTAAATGTAGTAGCCAGGTTTATATGAATCATATACTCTCCCATTTTTACGGAGCCGACGTATTGCAAATCTGCGCCGAATTGAATACGCAGGTAATTGCCACACAGGCCCTGTGTTTTCTCCTAAATTTCGCCCAAGAGCACAATCCCGACATTGTAAAACGGGTTTCTCTTCCCCATTTCGACGCCGGGGTGGATAATATGATATTGGCGAATCACACCCTCACGCAGCTAAACATCGTCGATGATAAATCCGATATGGGGAAAAATTGCGGTAAATTGTCGTCCGTTTTATCCTTCCTAAATAGGGCGGTGACCCCCATGGGAAAACGCCGATTCAAGGATGTATTGCTAAATCCGACGACCAATGTCGACCAATTGTCCCGGGAGTATGATATGATAGATTATTGTATGGGAATGGGGGCGGAAGTGGTCGACCAAATACGCCTAAATATGGGGGGTATTCGCGATTTGGACAAAATCGGGAGACAACTGATTATCCGGAAAATATATCCCTCTTCGATATATGCCCTATATCAATCCATTCGCCTAATCGGGAGTATTTCCGCTAAATTATCGGCCGAATATCCGTTGATAAACGGAGACGATTCGGGAGTCCATTCGAGGGGGTGCGAAATGGCCGATTTCATCGAAAAATCCCTAAATATAGAGGCGTGCAAACAAATGTCGAAAATCCGCGAAATGGATGAGAATATCATTTCTATGGGGATTTCGCCGGAGTTAGACGCCGCCGTTTTCAATTACGAATTGAATTCACGCGATTTATTGGATATTCAAAGATGCCTAAATAAGTTTATGGTGGAAAATGAGGGGTCGGAGACAGAATATATCAAGGTCCACCAAACCGACAAATCCGGTATATCACTTCAAATGACCAAGACGCGGGGGAGCAAAATGAGGCGACATTTGTCTAAATTTCCGAACAAACAGTTCGAGGTAAATAGCCGTATTACAATTCATTCTCGCGATATTGGCTTGAGAACGACGGGGTCGTCGGAAGAAATCGATATAATACAATTGAGGGAGGTGACTAAGAATATTGCTAAATATTGCGACCAAATGAATGATAGGGTCGAAAAGGAATACGGCGTTTTCTTGGAAAAACTGGAAACCCAATATGTTGATGTATTGGAAAAAACAAGTGAATATATTGCTAAATTGGATGTCTTGCTCACAAAAACCTTTATTGCGCGAAAATACAATTATTGCCGACCACGGATTAATGCAGTGGCCGACCAATCCTTTGTCCGCGCACACGAGCTGCGTCACTGTCTCATTGAGCATATACAACAAAATGAAATATATGTTCCAAATGACGTCACTTTAGGGGAAAATCCAAGGGGTATTTTATTGTATGGGACAAATGCGGTGGGAAAAACGTCGCTCATCCGCGCACTCGGTATATCCGTCATTATGGCGCAGGCGGGAATGTTCGTCCCCTGCACCGATTTCGAATACAAACCATATACCGCCATCTTTTCCAGGATTCTCTCGAATGACGATTTATTCAAGGGACTTTCCACATTCGCCGTGGAAATGAGTGAACTCCGTATTATATTGAAAATGTCGGACAAAAATAGTCTAATATTGGGCGACGAATTGTGCTCGGGAACGGAGACGGAATCCGCCCTCAGTCTCTTTATGGCGGGGTTAATCGACCTGCACGCAAAGGGGGCGTCGTTCATTTTCGCCACCCATTTCCACGAAATCACCCGATATGACGAAATGCGGGAATTGACCCATATTCGCGTTGCTCATATGTCCGTAACCTATAATAGAGAGCGGGAATGTTTGGTATATGACCGGGTCATGCGTGATGGTCAGGGAAATAAGATGTATGGTCTCGAAGTATGCAAATCCCTCTATTTGCCAGATACATTCTTAGAAAAGGCATATGAAATACGGAACAAATACCATCCGGAGCCTGCGCCGGCGAGTTTAGCCCATCCTAAAACGGCGTATAATACTAAAAAGGTGCGCGGTATATGCGAAAACTGCGGTGACACTCTGGGTACGGAAATACATCATATACAACATCAGGCCGATGCAGATGAAAACGGATATATTGGCACATTTCACAAAGACCATCCGGCGAACTTGATGTCGGTATGCGAAGACTGTCATCATGCGTTTCATGGTAGTATTCAAACGAAGGGGTCGACGACGGGTAAAAAGAAAAAGACGACGAAAGGATATGCCATTATATAATCATTCTGCCATAAACCTATCTATTTATAAATATATAGATGGACCGCTTTTTCAACATCAAATTACCCAAGATTAGTATAGGAAATCGAACACGTACAGCGCATTATACTTCTCCACCCGCAAATCTTCCTACCGTAGCTTTACGGCCTAGTACGCCACCGGCCGCGTTGATGCCAAGTTCGTCGGAGCGTCGGAGACGAAGGCGGACATACCGGAAATCGAATAAGTCGGGTTCATCTGCCTCTGCCGCAGAATCACCGAGAATAGCAGTTTCCACCGCCCCCGTACCCGTAGTAGAGCAGATTGTCCCTAAAAGTCCGGCTAAAAAGGCGACTAAGATTAAAATCGCATCACCCGTGCGTTTGCCCCCTATACAAAAATCTTTGCTCGGCTTAGAAGCCAGTACAATAGACCCCACCAGAGTAGCAATATTGGAGGAATTCATCAAAGTCGAAACCAAATTTAGAACACTCGTTGAAGAGGAATATGGGCGATTTTACGGAACGGCCAATTCGAATGTATGTTGCACCGACTTTGAGCGCGAAGCCCTACTCAGTATAGCCATCCTACTAAAAACGGCGTATCCGCGTGTATCTAATAAAGACATTTGTATTGCCGTTTTATTTAGTTATTATGCGATACATTTGAATGAGCAGACCGAATACGATTTCGAACCGGATATGTATCGATTATATGCCGACAGCCATTTACATGTCACGGATTTGTATTGGCGGTTGTGTACGGGGGACATTATGTTGGGTAATATAAATATATCGAGCAAATTCCGACAGATAATCCTACTTAGTAAACCATAAGTCGAATGCAATATAATTTAGATATATAATGTATAATGTCGAGGCAAAATGGATTGTTTTCGAGTATATTTACTCGTCGAAGACGGTCGCCGTCTCTCGACCGGAAGACATTGCACTTAGCGGAAGCATCCCGAAGCGGAACAGTAAAGAAAATCCGTAGTTCACGTTCATATTATTTTCCACCGAAAAGACGGTTTAGTGAGGTACTGCATCACACGGACATACCCTTTGCTGAAGACCCGGGATATATTTTACCCAAAGTGCATCATATAGGTCGCGTAATGCCCGTCGAAGAAACCACGTATGTTCATGTCGAGCCGGATGCGGCCAAGAATTGGCGACAACGCATATTACATAAAGTGCAAAAAACGTTGAAAATGAAGCCACATAAAGAAAGTCGCGCAGGATTCACGGGGAAACTTGTCCCGCGTAGTTTTCCTCCAGAATTTGATGAGGTGGAAATACCCGGACAAATAAGGCACGCGATTCCAGAGGACGAGGTATTATTGATGAACCGAATGGACCAATTGGCGCGTAAAATCGACCCCACGGGGGAGCATGATATGTATAATTATATTCGGTGGGTGGCTTATAATAATTCGCGAAACCTGTATTTGATGAAAATACGGGAGACACATCCGGATTTATGGCAATATTATGTACTCAAGGACCCCATCACACAGGAAGATGAAATGGCGATTATAGATGCTATGGTGACCGCCGACCGATACCAAGACCGTACGTCGAACTATTTAGTGAGAGATTATGAAATGCCATCGGGATTTGATATACAACCTATTCCGTTTAAGCGGGGCGGTAAAAGGATACGCAAGACACGGGCGAAGAAGTATAATAAACGCGGTCAGAATAAAGTATAAAATTGATATAAAATATACTAAAGTATATGTTAATAACCACTTTAACATGTACACTTATAGACATTGGTTTAACGGAATCAACGAATATGTCGTATTCCATATCGGATGCAACGCCTACGAGAATTTCGAGGTGATTGACCTGGCACAGGGAAACCCGAAGAATCTATGGTTTCACGTAGAAAACAATGCGTCGAATCATTGCGTGGCGATAGTACCGGATGGGGTCGATAAAAAGGAATTGAGACATATCATCAAACACGGCGCGGTACTATGTAAATCCTATTCCAGATTCAAATCGATGCGCGATATACCGATTGTATATACCACAATTGGCAATATTACCAAGACGCGTTACGTAGGCATGGTGAATACGCAAAATACCAAGACGATTTCTATATGAGGTATAGAGTATAATTATTTTAATGAATACAAATATGCAATGTCAGTTGCTGTTAATACATAGTTGTTGTATAAACGGTAATCGTCTATATATAAGGATGCATTTAGAGTACTTGGATTACTATTAATAGATATACCCAACCAACCAGTACCAACTCCAGTAGTGACTGTTTTTGGAACAGTCACAGTAAAGTATGTTGTTGCAGCGTTAGAATCTGTAGTATTATATACACCATTTATGTAAATACGATGTATTGTACCCCCAGACCCATTTGGAATCATAATCCATACAATATGACTCCATACTCCAACTGGGACAGTTGAATTAACCGCTGCTGTTCCATTTCCACTCATAAACCACCGAATGATTGCATTACTACCACTTGTCTGACTAAATGCTAATATTCCATTATATGGATATGAAAGTATAGTTTGGTTAGTACCGGCAGTTACAGGATAATACCAAAAAGCAATACTAACTGTACCGTTTGTAACTGCTAGAGGAGTATAATAAAAATAACTTTGAGGACTGTTTACTATATATAAACATCCATTTCCAACCTTTGCTTTTGATGTATTATTTTGCGTAGCGAAAAGTACCGTTCCATTTTGTGCCGTTCCATTACTTCCTAAATTTTTAACAGAAGTACCGGTAAACGTTGACGTGTCGAAAGAAAACCATTCATTTGGAACGGGTTGTGCAACCTGGGTGTTTTTTTTTGTCTTAATAAGGGAACTGATTGAATTTATTATTGAAAGTGCCATTGTATATCTAATATATCTAATATATCTAATATATTAGATATTATATAAACCCAACCCCAAAGTATAGGTATAAATGAGCGATTTAGAATATAGTTCATTATGGCACGTAATACAGCAGAATAGTCGCCAGCTCGACGAAATAATGGAGCAATACTTATTTTTATTGTCTCAGTTGACGGAAGCCCCGAAAATATCGCGCGACAAGTTTATGACGAATTTGGCCGCCATAACAAACAGTGGGTACATATATGTTTGCTATAGAAAGACTAGTCTGACTAAGATAGAGTTTATTGGGTCAGGAACTATCATTTTTGAGCCAAAAATAATGCGCAATGCGAAATTGTGCGGTCATATAGAGGACATTGTGGTCGACGAAAAATATAGGCCAATGGGCATCGCCAAAGAAATAATCGACAAATTGGTAGGTTTAGCAAAAACCAAAGAATGTTACAAGGTTATATTGGATTGCAAACCGGAGCTTACCGGATTCTATGAAAAACGGGGGTTCGAACGAAATGGGGTTCAAATGTCTATGTATTTTTGACCCTATATACACGCCATAATAATGACAACTACTAACAAAATGGCGGCCACAATCACCGCTTTTTTCATCAATTTAGAGAAAAGTGAGCGGTCATTATTGTCGTTATATTCTGGTGCGACTTTCATAGAATGTTTCTATATGATATTCTATGAAAAATATATTTATATCGATATGGGGAGGGCAGTTTATTGTGCACAATTGCCATAGCATTTCCCCTGATAATAATAGAAATCCTTGTTTAGGACTAAGACATCGCTATAGTTTGCTTTCATAGTGGGGCCATTTTGATTACCTGCCACGCATTTCTGACCACCCAAAAGGACGCAACATGTGGTCGATGAACATGTATCGGAATCGAGGGCATTGCAACTTTGCTCTAAATTAATGGGGCTATTCGCATTCTTAGTACAGAACCCCCCCGACATAGAGGCGGAATCGTAAAAAGAGCCGACCTGACTCTGACCCGACGTCTTGCTCAAATAAACGGTGTCTTCGTAATTGGGCACATAATTTGACGGTCCAAAGGGGTACGACCCCGGTTCATAATAGGTTATATTGTCGGGTACTTCAGACCACGGGATTAATACTTTGTTTCCATGTTTGTCTAATATCCACGTCCCTGTTTGCGCTAAATCATCGGCCGGACTCGCGTCAGTTCCGCCGACCGACGCATCGTTGTGATATTGGACATTATAGTTATTGGAGTCGTATCGGTTCTTTTTACTGCCATTCGTATATTTTGAGTCGACCATATCACCCTTCAACTTCATTTGACTATACATTTCAGCTTTTGTTATTGGTACTAATTTCCCCGCCATATCTATCACATATCCATGTGGTATTCTAGCAATCGTTTGACCACTTATATCCGTTGATACGAGATAATACCCATAAGGGACATTATCACTAAGACCGATACGTTGTTGTTGTGTGACGTCCCACCCCGACATATTGACTAAACCCTCGGTTATATCTTTAATACCGGGAAGGGCAATGATGAATAAATTGTATAGGACAATGAATAATAATACTAATACAATGAGACGTAAAAAATTCATATAACCGAATATATTCATCCCTCTATGTAGTAATCGCATATTTTTGTATATGACCAAAAAGAATAATAGATAAAATTGATTAAAGATATTTAGACATATTATACACTACTAATATAGACGAAAATGATTATTCCTATTAAATGCATGACATGTGGAACTGTATTGGCCGATAAATATCGGTTTTACCAAGAAGAAGTCCGTAAAATCAAATTGGCCAAGGGAGTGCGTGTTGATAAAGTGGTCTATTTGACCAAGGATTCAATTGAGAAGACGGCGGAGGGCGATGTCCTCGATTTGCTCAAGCTGACAAATGTATGTTGTCGGCGTCATATGTTGACACACGTGGACATTGAATAAATAATGTGCAGATATATTATAAATGGTGCGTCATATTCGCAAAACACGGCGTGTAAAGAAATCGCGTAAGACGAGTCGTAGGTCAAACAATCGTCGAAAATCGATGAAAATGCGGGGCGGTGGGTGTGGTTGCACCGGCGGTGACAAGAACACGGACCCACTTTTGCGTGACAATACCCCACTAGGAAAAGGTGGACAATCTGGTGGTGGATGGACGGACACTAATATAGGTGCATCGACACTATCACAAGTTCCTGCACATAATACTGTACCTTTAGGAGGTCAAGGATATGCCGGAGGCGATGTCAGTGACCACTCGTCCATGATAGATTCTCGGCAATTACCCAACCCCATTTTTGGCGGCGGTCGAAGAAGGCGACGAAGGGGGACGAAAAAGTACGCAAAGGGGACAAAGAATTCTGTATATGGTAAACAAATTCCACCAAGATATAGTCAAAGTGGCGGGTCGGGCGGTGGATTTATGGATACATTGAATACCCTGTCTAGCGCGCTAATAGGACATTCGGCAAATACAAACTCGGCAATGTCGTTTGGCACAGTGCCGGGTGCATCTTTATCGTCTTCTCTCATGAGTGGAAATCCAATTTTGTCGGCTTCACCTGCTGACCAAATAACGGCATTCCGCATGAACTCGTTTAACCCGCCATTAGTCTAAACATATCACTAAAAATATGTATTATAATTATATAATGGCCATCAAAGGTTTGCGCGATTTATGTACCCCTGCCTATATCTATTTAGTCATTTCTATTATCGCCCTTATTATTATTGCGATACAAAACATTGGTGGAACCGGCACTTATTCCCTAGGACCATATACATGCGACGTTACTAGTACTGTCATTATTTTTATCGTGAAAATTATCTATATCCTTTTCTGGACATGGGTCCTGAATCTGATATGTGACGCCGGCGCATCGGGTATTTCTTGGTTTATTCTGCTTTTCCCCTTTATTCTCATGTTTATTCTATTGGCGTCCATGTTCCTATAAATCGCCAACTATGATTTCGACCGCAGTATCGAAATCATATCCGAAAAATTGATTTAAAAATATACCATAGTTAATATATTAACATATACGCTTAAATATGATGCCTAAAATTTCAAATATTTCCGAGGAGAGCGATATTACCCGGTTTACTCTATCAGGAGTCGACGTTAGTGTAGCCAATGCACTAAGACGTATTATATTATCGGAAATACCGATTGTCGTCATTCAGACCGAGACGCATGATACGAATCAGTGTTATATAGAGAAAAATACGTCGCGGCTACACAACGAGATTCTGAAACATCGACTCAGTATGATTCCGATTTGCATTCAAGAGCTCGACCTCTTGCCGGGCAAATACATATTGGAACTCGACGTGACCAATGAAACGGAAAATATGATGTATGTGACTACGGAGCAGTTTCGTATCAAAAACAAAGAATCGGGGAATTATTTGACGAAGGATGAGACGAAGCGAATATTCCCGCCGTCGCCCGTGACCAATTACTATATCGACTTTGCGCGTCTGCGCCCCAAGATTAGTGATACGATTGCCGGTGAACAAATCAAGTTGACCGCGGATTTCTCTATTGGAAACGCGCGCATGAACAGCATGTATAATGCGGTCTCGAAATGCGCATATGGCAACACGCCCAATATCGGCGCCATTGAGGGGGCGTGGAACACACAACGGGACAAGCTGCTGTCGGAGGGTGCGACCAAAGAGGAGGTCGAATTCCAGAAGCGGAATTACATGCTATTGGACGCCCAGCGCCAGTTTATCGCAAATAGTTTTGATTTCGTCATCCAAACCGTGGGCATATACGATAATATGACGATATTACAACAGGGCGTTAATATTATGCGCCGGAAATTCCTGGAGATTATTCAGGCGATTGATTCGGACGCACTCGTCGTCCTGAATAGCGAGACGACGATGGATTATTGTTATGATGTTATATTGGAAAACGAGGATTATACTGTGGGCAAGGTATTGGAATATGTATTATATGAGCGATATTACGAGAAGGACAAGATGTTGTCCTATTGTGGGTTCAAGAAGTTCCACCCGCACAACAAGGACAGTACAATACGTCTGGCCTTTGCGCAAAATACGGACCGGAGTATGGTTAAACAGGTGTTTCGACTGGCTGCGGTAGAATCAGAAGAGCTGTTTTCAAAGATTCGATTTTAGTCAGCCTTCCTTTACGTAGTGTGTAATATATCCCCAATACAATTTTTTATTATATTTGTCAATTTCAAGGGTGGTCCGGTTCATCGGGTGAATGTGACGAAAATTGTCCACGTCGATGTTCGTGAGAAGGTGGTGGCGGTTCATCGGGCGAACTCGGTGAAAATCGACCGCGTCGATGTCCTAGTGGTGGTTCATCAGGCGAAGGTGATGGCGGTTCATCTGTGGCCAACGGCTCAATGCGTGATTGCGGTCGGCGTCTTTCACGTCTTTCCACACTATCTTCTTCAACGGGTTCGACGGGAGGCGGCAGACCGTATCGAGACGTAATTTCTTCTAGACCGGCCATTAAGGTGGTCGGCAACATAAAGATTAGTTTTCCAGGTAGGTGTATTCTACTCGCATCCGATTTTATACGCCCTTTGTTATGTACGGCATTAAATTGGGCATGAACATCTCCGGTATTGTCTCCCCAACTGTTTTTTATTATCATAATAAATGCACCATCGATTATTTCATAATCGACAATGACCATGACATGACCCGTCGCAGATGAGGGTGGTACATATCGTATTGCAACATAGTGATTATTATCAATCGAATATTGAATGAGGGATTGACCGCCTTTGTTAATGTTTCCATTAATTATATAGGTATAAGTGTTCATTTTGTTTCCAGGAATAGAAAAAAAGGTTTGGTCGAATTCGCGTAATATGTGTTGAATTCGCTCTTTATCAGTGGGCGATACATTGATGTCGTTTGCAATACAATTGGCATGACTTACCTCATTGAATGTAGAATATATGTAATGCAGGTCACCCTTGTCATATTTGCTTCTATGGGTTTCTTCGACATGACCGGTTATTCTGCTTGGTGCAGGTGTGTATGGGGTAAACCAATTTTTGGCAAGGTAATTAATTAACCTTTCACTATCATATCCTTTGCAACCAGTGGCTATTACAATTGTTTTATAGATGAAGGTAAATATTAGCATATTGTTTGCGGCGGGTGCTTCGGCCACCCCCATTCTTGCACGATGTATGCGATTTGCTATATCAACATGATATGATATATTTTTCATCATGGGAACACTGTAGCTACTATTACAGTAACTTCTTAATGAAAGGTCACCGAACCAATGGGGTATTACGTTACGTATTGCTTTTAGAACAATACGTGATATAGCGTGAGATGTGCATGTGTTTTCACGCATCTGGTCGGATATACTTACCGATACTTGACGTGTTAGTATAGTGGGTGGGGGCGGCGGTTCATCTAAATCTTCGAGAAAATCGGCATCGAAAATCCCGGTTTCGCCCTCACTTAGATGTAATAATCTAAGTAATTCTATCATACCTACTCTTTCTTCATGTAAGTCGCCTAGCGCTTTAGTCGAAGACTTAGCTGACCCCTTAGCTGGCGCTTTAGCTGAAGCTTTAGCCAAAGACTTAGCTGAAGCTTTAGCCGACCTCTTAGCAGACCCCTTAGCCGAAGCTTTAGTCGTTTCGGCAAATGCGACCCCCGTACTTTCATCCGGAATCAACATATATATCATATTGCCGTCCGTGTTATTCGCATCTATTTCCATATATTTGTATGCATTCAAACGGGTTTCGGGAGAGCGCGGCCACTCAAACCCGGACACGAAACCTTTCCACATATCATTATGACTGACCCTATAAAACAAAAAATGACATTGCGCAAATATCCGGCGTTCTTTTATTCCGTTCATTTTTACGGTAGTCGACCGGGATATTTCGTTCGATTCGAACCAGGCACATGGACTGTCACCGAATGCATGTCGTATAATTACATCCCCGCGACGTTGCTCTACTTCATCCGAAAGTGGTCTATATTTGATAAACCGTACGATATAGTCGCCGGCAGGTGGTCCACTCGGTGCAATACGTAGGTCCCAATCGGGGGTCATTAATCGGTATAAATATAATTGCCCTTCTTCGAGGTCATATGGATTTTCGGGCCAGAAATGCGGCATGTCTGCTTCTTTGGATAAATCGACCGGTATATTGAGGTCCGCCTGTATTGCCTTTGCGCGGCGTTTTATATTCATCTATATATCTTGGCTATATATTATTGTTTTTTCTTATTGCAAATGACATAAATAGATTGGCAATACAGAATATTATGTGTATCATTCATATTACATTTGGGAAATATAAGAAGACGAACGACACTGATGTAGTGGAAAAGGAAGACAAAAATGTATCGGATGAAAAATATAACATTTACCGGGAAAATAATCATGTCTATTTTCATGCCGAGGTCGATGGTAAAACAATACAAAAATTATTATGCGAAATGAGAGGAGCACAAGAGTATTGCACTACCACGAAAAATCAATTGAACGTTTCCGAAATACCGATTTATCTACATATTAATTCGTTGGGTGGCGAATTAACGCCCGCGTTTGTTGCAATCGACTTTATACGTGGGTGTAAAACGCCTATTTATTCTATTGTAGAAGGTGAATGTGCTTCGGCGGCATCTTTAATGAGTATTGTATGCGATAAACGGTTTATTCGCCCAAATGCCTATATGATGATTCATCAAATGAGTTGCCAGACAACTTGGGGAAAATTGTACGAAGTAACGAGTATGTATAATTACTTTGTTGATATTGAAAAACGATTAAAGAAGATATATATCAAAAATACACGGGTTCCACCGGAAAAATTGGAGGAGATATGGATAAAAGATAAATGGCTGAATGCTAAAAAATGTATGAAGTATGGACTGGTCGATGAATTCACGACCTGACCGCTGGTCGACGAAACGAAATATATTTAGACAATGAATATAAAAGATTCTGACTTATACCACTATACTATGCAATTAGCGGATTTTTTGCCATTAAATATGACGTTTAATGCCACGTTATTTGAATTACCCGCTGATAGTCCATTGTATAGTCCAGATGTCTTATTTTATGTATATATGTGTTCGTCGATTTCGGCGATGACGGCACTTGCCTATATCTCGCGGAAGCAAATAAAACTGTTTGTATCGTCATTTACTAGACAATTAAAAAAGAGAGTGTCATGGAAAGACGGATACGAGGATACGGACGAAAATTCACTCGAAGACGTGAAAATGTGTCAAATATCATTAGATACATTTAAACCGATTAATAACGAGGTCATAAAACTAATGCCCGATGATGCCAATGAAGTGGAACAGGTAGTGGACGAGAAGATTTCGAGTGATTATAACCATGTCTATTTTCACGCCGCAGTCAATGTGAAAAATATCAACCGCGTATTAAAAGAATTGCAAGATACACAACGATATTGCGAAAAAATGATGAAAAAGTTGAACATTGAGACTATCCCCATTTATCTTCATATAAATTCATATGGTGGGAATGTCGTGGATGGTTCTATATTAATCGATTATATAATGGCGAGTAAAATACCCATCTATTCGATTGCCGAGGGGGTATGCATGTCGATGGCGGCATATTTCAGTATTTTTTGCAAAAAACGTTATATATTACCCAGTACGACTATAATGATTCATCAAATGACGCTTGGTCGAGTGAATCGAAGGAGATTGGTTGATGTAAATGAAGAGGTAAAACATGAATTAGAGTTTGACAAGAAACAACGGGAGATGTTTTTGAAATACACGAAAATACCCGAAAATAAATTGAAGAAGTATTGGCGCAAAGACAAGTATTTCACGGCCGAAAAGGCACTTAAGTATGGTCTAGTGGATGAAATAATCACATAGGTACATTATTCAATGGTCAGAAATCAGTAACGATGCGAAATGGTGTAACGAGTATTCCATTTTTATAATAATTATAGGTAGGAGTAAATCCCAATTTGTTATTTTTACTAAAAATTTCAACCCTGTTATTTGGGTAATTTTTTGATTCATTTATAGCATCTTCCTCCGACAATAAAATAGTTATATCTTCCCATTCATTTCCACAAAGTAATACAAAAACAAAATCCATTTATTTATGATATATAAGTATTCTTTTTATATCATAAAAAGTGTTTGAAAAATACAATATAAGAGTTGTTATAATATGGATTCTATAATAAACCATATTATAGTCATTCAAAATGACCAATTTTACCTAATAGGGGGCTCGAACCCCTGACCACGGGCTTAAAAGGCCCGCACTCTACCGACTGAGTTAATTAGGCATATGTGCGAGGAGAGGGGTTTGAACCCTCGAATCCGGAGATAGTGGGTCTTAAGTCCACCGCCTTAGACCGCTCGGCCATCCTCGCGTTGAGTGAGCATGTTGCTATTATTATATAGCATGCATTCTTTATATTGTTTTATAGATAATTTATTGGTGACATTACCTTTTTCGCGTTCCGCCATATCTGGTTGGCCCAGTGTCCTTTCGCGTAGGAAACCGTCTGCCTACGTCGTCGGGCAAAGTAAATTGGTTTTCCGCAATTGGTATAGGTATTTGACCAATTTCAAGCTGACGCGCGGGGACAGCCGTCGAAAAAATGGGCGTACCTGGCGAATTTGACCGACCACGCGGTCTTCGCGCCGTACGATTACGTCTATAGGGGGATAAACTTCGGGTGAGAAACATTCTATCCACTAGGTCTCTCGGTGACCGACGTGAGCCAGATAGTGGCGGGGGACCCGTGGGTGATTGTCGTCCTCTACTACGTCGGTATAGGACCGGTGAGGGAGGCGTTAATCCGCTCAAATCGGATAGTGAATTGGTTCGGCGACGTCTGCGCGTTCCCCTTTTCTTCCGCGTCGCAGTAATCATTGAAACCGTTATGTCCGCCGGAACTGCCGGGGTGAAAAGAGCATGTAAATCTATATCGCGCAATTCTCTGTATCCCTGCAATACGTCAATAACTTGTTCGGTAAACATATCATTTTGTGATATTACCGAGACCACTCTCGTTTGAAAATGATTATCATTGATGTCGGTCAATATATATCTTCCCATGAGCGCACCGAATAGTTCAGTTTCTATGGGCGAGTCACGAGGTAAATCCAAGAAATAGGATGCGACTTCGACTAAACACGATAATGCAGACTCGTTGTCATTATTGACATTCGTGGGGTCACAATCTTTCTCTCTAAATATATCCATGCCCACATCGCACATCAATTCGTTTCCTTGTTTACAACAAGCTATTAATGGCGTATCTCCCCTCGAATCTCGCCTACATGGTTGCGACCCCTTCATACGTATTAATTGATGAGCGACGGATGGCAATCCTCGACTACATGCCATATGTAACGGTGTCACACCATTCGCGTTTACCGTATCCGCGGGTGCCATTTTTCTATCGAGAAACATGAGAGGCATCCATTCGAGGTGCGGAGATGTCATACATGCGGTCAAAAAGGCGGTATTTCCCAATTTATTTACATGTCTTGGTTTTATAGATTGACCCGATTCCAATAACCGTTCTAGTGTTTTTCTCCCTCTGCGGCCATCTGTACCATAGACTGCCATAATTAATGCAGTATTGCCATCGGAATTGACCGCATCGAGAGGGATTCTACCGCGAATCAATAGTTCCAAGACAACTTCTTCTAAACCGTTTTGACATGCCAACATAAGTGCATTCGTCCCGTCACTGCATGTCTCGGTAGTATCTATTTCCGGTCGTTCAAATAACATTCTTAATGCTAAACCTTCCATCCGTTTGCTACAGGCCACTAAGAAAGCGGAGGTTTTTGGACCAAGATGTCCACCGTTCATAGTTATATTTGCATTAATAGACCGAATTCCAAGAAGTTTTATGGCGACCTCCTCCATATTTGACATGATGGCGTAGGCTAAAGCCGGATACTCATTGTTCAATGGTAGATTCAATTTCTCAATAGTCGCTCTATCTTTAGTCGCCAGTATTTCGTTTATTGTTTCTATTATTTCGTCTTCGTACGCATATTTCGCGAATTGGGTGGCCAACTTTTTGAGTAATTGGGACATATAATATATATTTACATAATGTCTAAATCACAATATGGGGCTCTTTATATTGATTTGCGCATTATTCAAAAAATTGAACTAAATAATGGGCTATATGTTAATGCACAACTGCAGCTAAAATGGAGAGTCGCGCCAATAAGACAATTGAAAACTATATTATTAAGTTCAAGGACGACATCAAGTCCAAGATTATTGAGATGAATTTCGCCGAAAAAGAGAAGACCGCCGAATTGCTCGGATATATATATGATTACGAACGACTCTGTTTTACCAAGGAGGATTTCAGCAAACGCAAGCGCATCAAGAATTCGATTCCATCGACTAATCGCTGTTTAGCAAAACGCGCCAGTGGTGAGCAATGCACCCGGCGCAAGCGTGATGATTGCGAGTATTGCGGTACTCACTCAAAGGGCACGCCCCATGGAACTATTATAAACGGAGAAACGCCGGAAAACGTCATGCACAAATTGGACGTCGTCGTCGAACATATACGGGGAATTCCGTATTATATAGACCGCTTCTGCAACGTATATAATACGGAAGATATTCAATCTGGGGCTGATAATCCCCGTATTATTACCAAGGCGGTCAAAGTCGGCGACACCTATACATTACCCGATGTATTCTAAAATGCGGGGTCACTATTTACGTATAATGGTCTCGCGTACGACTTCTTCGCGATTTTCCAAGATGAATGACTGCAATTCCTCCGCCTTGTCCAAATTCCCCTTGTAATATTTAGATAAAATGTCGAGCAGTATTTTCTTAGTAATCGCCTTCTTCACATTTTTTTTACTATAGATTATTTGCCCATCATTGATGTCGAAACAATCTATTTCATTCTCGCGCATAGTCTCTATCAATTTGTTCGATATTTTCTTCTTTTCCGTCTTCCGCTTGTTCACTTCGCCCTGTAAATCCCGTATTTCATTATCGATTCGGACCCATTCCCTCACATTTTTTACCAATTGTTCTTTGGTTGTCATGTGCGGACCTCGCAATTTATATAATATAACTGATATTTTTATATTATAACGCCCCCATATATTGTAGATGTACCCTCCCCCTCCCCCCTCCCCCCAAAAAATAGTATACAACCATAAATAAAATGGCATCATATTATATTATATTACAATGAATCTGCAGTTTAGAAATAACTATAACCAGAATATACCGTATTCGGTCATTTCACGGGGCTCTCAAAATACGAATTTTGTGGCGAATTTTATTTCCAGACGGCCTGGGACGAATGTCGTTGCGGCCAAAACGCGTGAGACTAACGTCGTATCGACGCCCCCCGAGCCCAAACCGAAAACGATGATATGGGGGGAGCCAACGTGGTTCCTATTGCATACTTTAGCCGAAAAAGTGAAAGATGACGCTTTTCCGCAGATTAAAGACGGGATATTGAATACGATATATATTATATGTACCAATTTACCCTGTCCCGATTGTGCTTCCCATGCCCAATCTTATTTGGATACAAACCGGTTTAAAAGTATTCAAACGAAGGAACAATTGAAGCTGTTTTTATTCAATTTTCACAATACAGTGAATATGCGCAAGGGATATGCGATTTTCACGCTCGACCAATTAAACGAAAAATACCCCACCGCCAATACAATACAAATCATCTACAATTTCTTCAAATATTTCGCCGCGAAATCAAAGAGTGTCCGCATGATTTCCAATGATTTATTCCGGAATCGCATGGTAGATTCGATTAAACAGTGGCTGAATGCAAATATAGGCTATTTTAATCCCTAAATAGTTGGAATTGGTATTGGATTACTGGCTAGGCTGCGGTTGTGTTTTAGGCGGCACTTTGCACCTAAATAGACTGCGTCTTGGTCGGGAGCAAGTGTCAGCCGAATTTCCGGTGATGAAGAGCAAATCGGGATTATTCACTTTCAGGATTATCATTGCCCATGCAATACCCATTCCCCCGCTAATCACCAAAGATATAAATATAGCCAACATGTTAGAGCAATTATATCGTATATTCCATATACCATCGACAATAATTAACAGGGGGAACAATATCATCATAGGAATATTCTCCTGCATTGCCACGGATAAATTGGCCGCACTAAAATCGGGGGCATTGAGACCCACTGTCCCTCTATTTCGCGCCGTATTTAATACGAGTGAAAGCAAATAGAAGAATGTATATGAGAATACGCCCGTACTCAGAGGCAAGGACGATAATGCCTTGTCGCTTCCTAAAGTAATCATATGACATTCGGCGGCAGGCTCGGTCGGTGTAGTGCCATCGGCCGAAGTTCCGTCTGCCGAATCAACCGCACGCTTAGTAATTCGTTCGAATATAGGGCTAAATAAAAGTGTCACAAAAGACGAAAAGAGCAAACCGACTAAATATATCAATCCCTTCATATCCCAATTTAAAAAGGATTGTAATGCAAAGAAAGAAACCACGATAAACGGTGATAAACGGAATGCCAAATAAAGAATATTTACTATATTGAACATCTCGACTGTGCTATATATGTTTAGATATATAATCTATATTTCGTATATATCTATACAAAGACGACGCTAAATACCTGGTCTATATGGGATACTTGGATAAACTCGAGTCCTACTGTTATAGATTCGTATTTTTCTAAGAATTTGGTATAATCGCGCGCATTCGCCTCGGGAAAAATAAACGTTTTCACTCCCGCCCTTATACCGCCCAATATCTTCATTTCTAGACCCCCGATGGCCGTTATATTGCCTCTTAGGTCGATTTCCCCCGTGATTGCCACTGTATTCTTTATCTGACGCCCCATCAATAGACTATATATAGCGCATGTTATTGCCGCCCCCGCGGATGGCCCGTCCTTTGGCACACCCCCCTCGGGGCAATGTATATGAATACCCCCGTTCTGCGTCTTTTCGAATGTCGCCAACCATTCCGCTTTGATTTTATCGCTCACTCGCGACCAGGCCACATTCTTAGCCACATTCATACTCTCCTTCATCACATCCCCCTGTAGTCCGGTCAGTTTCAACTCCAATAATACGTTGGCCGGACAGAAGGATGTTTCTATGGGGGTTATTCCGCCCATACCCAATGCATTCGCCCAGAGACCATTAATATATCCTACGTCGGGTCGGGGGTTGATTTTCTTTTCCTCCACCTTGACATATTGTTTCATATAGTGGTTTTCTAAGATGGGGACGGTGAGTTCGATAGGATACGTCCGCTCATTGTCGCATTTCAACATTTCTATATTGATTTCCCCGTATATGTCGAATAGTATCTCCTTCAGTTTGCGTATTCCCGGCTCCGCTGTATAGGTCAATATCAGGTATTCCACGATAGAATCACCTAAAATAACCAAATCTTGGGAAAATCCCATCCGTTCACATATTTCGGGCAATATGTGTTTCCGCACTACGACCAATTTGTCCGCTGTTGAAAGATTTTCGAATTTGATTCGGTGAATCCGGTCGAGTAGGACACTGTCGATTTTAGAGGGGTCGTTATAGGAAAATATAAAGAGAACTTTCGACAAATCAATATTGATTCCACTATAGTATTTATCTTGGAAAACGTCGTTTTGGGTTGAATCGATTAGGTGCATCAATATACCAATTATCTCTTTTCCGTGCTCCGTATTACTGACCTTGTCCAATTCGTCAATATAGATAATGGGATTCATGCATTTCGTCTCCATCAATATATCGACAATGCGTCCCCAGAGGGCATTGACATAGGTATAATTGTGTCCTTCTAAGGTGGCGCCATTGCACGACCCCCCTAAAGCAATAAAGGCAAATGGCCGGGGGGTTCCATCTTCGTCGATGAGACATTTCGATATTCCCGTTTTTGCTAAAGAGGTCTTTCCTATTCCCGGAGACCCCTCGAATCCGAAACAATACCCCGACGTTTTCCCATTCATCCATTGGCCGATTATTTTGAGTATTTGATTTTTAGCATTGTTATGCCCATATATCGATTTGTCCAAGTTTGCCACTATATTGGACATTTCGCCCTTGACCGTGTCGGTCAATTCCGACACTTTCTCTAAATCGTGATAAATGGAATGGACCGACGTCGACCCACCGTGGACCGAAAAACACGCTAAATCAAAGACTAGACATTTATCGGAAATAGAAACGTCCCCCTTTTCTAAGAATGCGCGAATATAATTTAGGCGTTCCTGGCGATTCTTTTTATAGGATTCCCCTGTAAGGGTCTGAATATAATCGCACGCCTTGTTGACCGCTTTCAGAGGCGTAGATGGAATCGATTCGAAATGGCGAATCAACCAAGACGGCAAATTTCCACTAAATGTCCGAATATATTGCATAATCTCGATATTGGAATATTTAGTCCCTGGGGACATCGGACTTCCATCGAAACGATGGGGCATTTTAGCAATATCACCAAGAATCTTAGTAAATGCGCTATTTATATTGGCAACCATACCTAATATGGGCTCCGCGCGATATTTCCCAAACGGAATTTTCAGTAATCCCTCCAAGTATTGCCGCGCTTTGGCACTCGATTCGTCGGGCTTCCCTTTGACCTCTTTCAATCGGGCAAACGCCCGCTCTTTCACATTCTCCGGCAGATTCATCAAATAGATTTTCTGCTCCAATGATACGGGCGATACATCGTATTTCTTGGCAATTTCGCTACTATATTTCACTGTATTCTTAGTCGCATCCTTGATATGATTCTTTATCTTCCAGGGGAAACTGTCATAGATGACTATCTGATTATGCGCATCGAGTGTCTCCGTCGTATTAATGATAAGGCAATCATATAGGATATAGGCGACGTATTGTATCATATCGTTATTCGACGCGAAAATATTTAGGAGTATATTGCGTTGTGTATATAGGTTCATTTCTAAGAATTTCTTAGAAACGTCCCCAATATCACTTGACGTTACGAAGTGGGAATCGTGTGATATACCAATATTCTTCTTATAGACGTCATTATCGCCGCAAATTAACATATCCTTCAGGGTGAGTATTTGAAATACTTTATAGGCATCCACTTTAGGAAAAGCGGACGATTCCTCGATTAGAGTGCGAATGGCCTTCCTGCGCTCTTCCAAATATCGGTTGCCCAGAATATCGAGCGGAACATTGGTGCACATCCCCTTTATAACGATGGTTTTTTGCAACCGGTCGTTGTGTATAATAACGCGAATACCATGGACTTTTACTAAGAATTGCATCGTGGTCGATACGTCGACATCCAGACATTCGATATTATTATAGGTTTCAAATGCCGAGCCCAAATCAACATTCAATTTATCTTTGCAAAGTGTATTTGTCCGGGACGATTTGACGGTTTTCGTCCGTTTCCATGGATATATCTTATATCCAATCGGCCGAACATATTTAGTAATAAGGGCATATTTATCTTCCAATGCGGGAAGTGGGAATGCAATACTATTGGCGAATTCTTGGCCGAATGTAATAACCAAGATGTCGTGTATATTGGGAGCACCATAGTTTGAAAAAAGAACCGACAACCTGTCCACCACCTTTTGTATTTCGGATACAATTGCATTCAAATCGACAGAGGGCGTATCCAGCTTGAATCGGGTCGCGTCTAAGATTTGGTTTAATTCGACGAGTGTCGCGGTATTCGTCATTATTTCACCGTTGGTAAATAAATGATTCCGCCTATACTCATCTATGGTCGTCGCCGTATTCTGCGTAATTTCCTGAATTTGCCGTATTTTAGTGAGGATTGCCTGACATTGGGCCGCGTGCTCCGAATCCGGGGTCGATACAAACACATTTTTGGGAGACACTTTGTTTTTCATAATAAAGTACAAATATTATTATTCTTATATTCTACCTTCCTAAATTATCAAAGATATTACATGCAATATATATAAATACAACGGTTCTTACTATATAATATATTGTCACTGCATCATGGGTATTCCTAGTTACTTTTCCTATATTATCAAGAATTATCCTAAGATAATCCAAAATTTGTATTCATTGAAATCAGAGAATACAAAATTTAGCAGTTTGTATATGGATTGCAATTCTATAATTTACGATGCATTTCACACAATTGTGAAAGAGGGGCACGACGATACGACATTCTATAATAAAATAATCGACACGGTCATTGTCTCGATAGAGAGCTATATCAATCTTATTGCACCGACCGAATTGGTTTTTATTGCCTTTGACGGAGTGGCACCTCTGGCCAAGATGGAGCAACAGCGCAATCGCCGGAATAAAACGGCCTATATGTCTAAGATTTCTTTCGAGCCGGGGGTCGGAAAAGGAACGGGTGAAACGGAGACTCCCAAATTCAGTACTTCGATGATTACTCCCGGCACGCAATTTATGCGACTTTTGAGCACCCGTATTTCCCGGCATTTCGCCAATTTAGATGTATATGGTCAATCGAAAATGAAAATCGTAGTTACGGGACCCGATGAATGTGGCGAAGGAGAGCATAAAATGTTTATGCACATGCGGGCAAACAAGGCCGCTGATAAAACGGTGGCGGTCTATGGCCTCGATTCGGACCTTATTATGTTGTCCATTTTCCATTGTGCCTACTTTAGGAATATCTATATTTTCCGCGAAGCCCCCGAATTCATGAAAAGCCAGATTCCCATCAAACCCACGAGTGAGAATGAACCCTATTTTATGAATATACGCAAATTGTCCGAAAGTATAGAGCGCGAAATGAAATGCACGCAATACGCGGATGGAAGTCGGCACACCAGGATATATGACTATATATTCCTCTGTTTTCTATTGGGCAATGATTTCCTGCCCCATTATCCCGCCCTCAATATACGTAGTCGGGGCGTCGATGTCTTAATGGATACGTATCGCAATACCATCGGCAAGTACCCCAGTCGGGGGTTTATTTCCAAAGATATGAAAATACTATGGAAATGGGTCGCCACATTTATTCAGGAATTGGCCAAGATAGAGCACGAACTCCTCATACAGGAGTATAGTGCCCGCGAAAAAATGGAAAAATGGCAATTCCCCGAAAAGACGGCGAAAGACCGGGAGCAAGCGTTCCAAAATATACCGATTCTGTATCGGGCCAATGAACGGTATATTTGTCCCACTGAAAAATTTTGGGAATCGCGGTATTATAGTGGATTATTTAGGCAATCTTATTGCCACGAATTGGTGGAGGAGGTATGTGCAAATTATTTAGAGGGATTGGAATGGGTATTCCGATACTATACTGATGCATGTCCCGATTGGAAATGGAAATACCATTATCATTTCCCACCACTCTTGGTCGATTTGGCCAAACGGGTTCCGACCGTCGACCGCCAGTTCATTCCGCCGAACACAAACGGGGCATTTCGTCCGGCCACTCAATTGGCCTATGTATTACCCAAAGAATCGTTCGATTTGATGAGTTTGCGAAATCGCGCTTATTTACAGGAAACGGCGGGGGAGTTGTATTGCGATAAACCCGATTTCGAATGGGCATTTTGCCGTTATTTCTGGGAATCCCATGCTATTTTGCCGGAAATACCGCGCGACCTCTTGGAAAAATGGGAGGTTGAGTTGGAAGAATAGGTTCTACCCTTTGTATAAATACGTGGTCATATATTATATATGTCCACGTTGATAGAAGAAAACAATGAAACATTTATATTGTATATTCCTAAGACGAGGGAGGACGTCGAAACAATATACACTCCCCTTTATTTTGCCACAATTGAGTTGTCCGAATCGGGTAATGACGGATTTATGCATGGTGGCGGGGAAGGTATATATGCGGACCGCAATAAGTTGACTACACCATTTCGATATTTCGTCCAGTTGATTGAGGGGGATGTTGTATCGGATTCTCATTGGCATTTTCCCGATTTTAGCCAATTAATATCGGGGTTATGGAAAAAGGACGCCCCTGCGTCGTCCGAACCAGAGCCGAGTTCATCAACGTCGTCTTCATTTAGCAATACGACTAACAACGAAACGAGTGCAGAGTCCGATAAAGAGTCGGGTTCGTTTTCTATGTTTGGTTCCAAGGAGACGGAAACATCGACGACGCAACCCGCGACTGAGCACGTCGAAGGAGAACAAGAGCAACCACCCACAACGGAACCTGTGACCGAGCACGTCGAAGGAGAACAAGAGCAACCGGTAGAAGAGCCTGTAACACCCGCGACCCCCCCACCCGAAAATAGTATGTCATTGAAATTCAAACTAGAGCCAAATATAGAAAATAATGGAAAGCCGTTGAGCGAAATACTCGAGACACTCAAACAAAAAGAGCGTACGATTGAAGACTCGCTCGCCTCGGGAATAAATTATCTTTTATTCGAGTCTATTATTAATGACTTGAGGTCGCAAAATGAGTATTTGAATGAACACCTCAAAATGGGATATACTCGGGTAAATCCCGCACAAATATTCAACATAAATGGTAGATGGGCATGGGTCGACTCAGAAGGTGTCGCCCCTTACGACCCGCAAGCAATAAAAGCGCTCAAAGATGAGATGAAGACAAATGTATATGGGGACAGTGAATTGATTGAAATTGTTAATACACCGGTTGCCATATACCTCTCCCTATGAGCCTATAGTTATTATTATGCATGTTGTATAATAATAATAATAATAATATGGATTTCAGCTATATGTTTATATATTATCGTAATCGATGTCGTCCTCGTCGAATACCGTCACCGTCTTGACACCAGACGCTTTAGGCATATCCTCGTCCTCCTCCATAATAAAATCGTCGCCTGCATTGGGATTGGCGAAAATCTCGTCTCCCGGTGCTTTCGACGCATTCGCATAAAAGGCGAAATTGATATTGGGCAAATTTTGAATGTATTGGACCTCACTTGCGTCATATACTTCCATCAAATCGCATACAGTTGTCTCTTTCTCCCATGACCTCAACCCCACCAAGACAATCGTGCCCGCTGAAATTGCATTATTCCGCTTGAATTTCCCGGAAAACTTTCCGCGAATCACACATTTCAATTTGAGGTTGTTGTCGGTATGGACTTCGCAAATCTTGCCTCCATAAAGCCGCGAAACCATTGCGTATCGTTCCTCATCCGAAGTGGAAAGTCGGATGTTTTTATTGGACGACGACCCACTTTTACGCGCCTGTCCCTTCTGCTTATTACCGCCAGTTGTGTTCTTTACCATTGTGTCGTAGATGGACGAATATAAAATTAGATTGAGAGTTATATATTATAACGGCGAAATCTTTATATTGGTTTGAAATAGTATATAGGTGACAAAAAATTAAGAATATCTATAAAAACGGTCATTACCATACGCTTCTGTATAAACATTAGCGGCATCTGGAGTCATTGTACAATAAGCGCCATGCGCGTACCCAGAACTTGCAAAAGTTGCACCGTAGTTACTAGAGACATATAATGTATTGTTGGAACCAGCAATCATATATTTACCTGAATAGGATGCGGCCACGCTTACAACTGTAGTTGGAAAAGTATTAGATTGTACAAGTGTTCCGAGCGTGCACGTCGTCGGATTAAATGTTGCTACGTATGCAACCGAACTATTAGTTCCAATTATAACATATTTTCCATTACCACTTATTGCACATGACACGCAATTTGCTAGTGAAAATGATGCGGATGTCCACGCGGAATTATTATAGGCTAATACATACCCCCCATTTCCATAATTATTTACTACTATAGCCGCATTTCCATATTGACTAATCGATAATTGAAAACACTCCAAGTACTGTATCTGGATACTTATGCCTGGAATTTGGGTCCACACACTGCCATAATTGGTTGAATAATACAATGAATTCCCAGTTAGAAGTGTTTGTGCGTATGGATTTACATTTGCTAAGCCTAATGCCATACCCGTTCCGGTCGAAGGATTGGGTGACTTAGAAAGAGCCAAGCAGAAAAAACTGTAGTTCTGTAAATTAGTTGATTGTGTCCATGTAGTACCTTTTATATTACTATTATAGAATGTACCCAAACCATAATATGGATTTGCACCGGAAGGAGCTGGTTGACCATTATATTTATTAATCCAATTCGATGCAATCCAGTTTTGACCGTCTGTAACAATTGCATGTGCAAATGCAGATGGATAATCAGTTGTAAATAAATTACCTGCTGCTGGTAATTGTGAACCATTTCCTGTATTTACTGACCCAGTAATAATTGCGAAAGTTGTACCAAAATTAGTTGAATAAGTAAATGGGCATAAACTATTCAAATTTAGAGTCCAACATCCATCATAATTTCCACCCAGTGCAATATTTTGCCCGGATGTATCACAGCAAATAAAAAATCTCGAGTACCCGCCTGTATTATACGTTATATTATTAGTGGTAATTGTTGGTGTGCCTCCTGTAAATAGATTATTGGGTTTTTCTATAATTCCACCCCCAGTACCCCCCCCCTTGCTTTTTATTAAAAACGTTTTTTCCAATAGTATTAATAACGGAAAATGCCATATATCAATCTATGCTAAATTATAATCAGAGCCAGTTCTTTATATTATTTTTAAAAATACACGATGCATGCATGTGTAAAAGAATTACTCCGACACACCATAAATCGAAACATTTTTCGAGAGAATTAATTAGGTATAATTATAGAATGGAGTATTCGCTGTGCCGGCCTGTCCGTAAAAGTGTGACGCGTTCGGCGTCATTATACAATTATCCATAAAAATACTTGGCGCTGACCACGTTGCACCGAAATCTTTTGAATATGCTATTCGACTTTTAGACTCTTTTGTCAATGCTATAATGTATTGTCCGGTATATGAAACTCTTACTTCGTACCACGCAAACCCACTTGTACCTGCACATTGTGTAAATGTACTCAGTGTAAAAGTTGATTGATTAAACGTGCCTAGATAGATTCCAGCTGCAGTAGTTACAAATATATAGGTTCCATTTCCACTTACACCACATTCATATGTTATTTGGGGTATAGTAAAAGATATAGTTGAAAATCCATATGTGGCTAAAACACTGCTTGTAAAGCCGTAATACAGAAAATAATTAGTTGCCTGTGAATTACTGTTTACAGCACAACCATGCATTCCATCATAGCTCATCGCTAAAGAAGGGTATCCAGGTGAAGTCATATTAATTGTTATAGTTGGTATTTGTGTCCATACATTTCCATAATCGGTCGAATAATATATATTACATGTTCCTATTGAACTAATAAATGCATTTACAGTTGCAAGACCCAACGCCATGCTGGTTCCTGTAACTGGATTATTGGTTTTAGATAGTTTCAATGAAAAAAAGGAATAGGTGGTTAATGTGGTTGAACGTGTCCACGTGCTTCCGGTAATATTGTTATTATAGTATGTACCACCTCCACCGTTTGACCCTTTCTGCCAATTAGATGCAATCCAGTTAGTGCCATCTGTGACGATTGGTTTTGGATATCCGTCATTCACTGCTCCTCCAGTAGGATACGGCAGTGCGGCAGTGCCGTTAGTACCCGTGATAAGACTGAAAGATGCACCATAATTGGTTGAATATGCAAAATAACACGTGCTGCTTGGATTCATCGAATACACGCCACCTTGGCCCATTCCGGCGGCTATATATTGTCCGGTTGCATCACAGTCGAACCACATATAAGACGAAACACCTGTTGCAATGAGTTGATATGTACTATATGTGGGTGTATTACCGAGTGCTAGTTGACATGGACTTTCCGATACAGTAGCTGGCGTTGAATTAAACGTAAACAGAGTAATATTTCCAGAATAATTAGTCATATATACATAATCACCATAATAGGACACGGCTACGTCGAGTGTTGTGTTTAACCCGGTTATACCACTTACTGCTGTCCAACTACCATTTGCTGCGTAATTACTCGATACGTAAAATGTACTTGTGTTTGTAGTAAGTACCACATATTGACCGGTGGCAGACATAGAATAATAAAACAAACTACTAGTCGGTATTGTCATGGTTGAAAATGATGTCCCTCCATTCGAAGATAAATACCCAACCCCATTTTGTGTCACCATGATATATTTTCCATTGTCACTTATTGCAGATGTATAAGTAGGATAATTATTGGTCAATCCATGATTATATGGGTTTGTCCACGTATCTGTAGTAAAGTTATATTTGAATATATAAATATGAGTACCACTGGCTGCTCCATTGGTGACAACGACAGTACCATCGGATGCTACGGATATACAATGCGGTCCATTACTGCATTGAAATGTAAATGGCGCCATAACTTGTTTCCACGTGGTAAACCCTGGATTAGCTGTAGTATTGAGTGCATACCAAAGAGTACATGAAGTACTTGAGTAAGATGCAGCTGAACCAGTTACTGCCAACGTACCTGAATAATTCATCCAAACATTTTTACATATCAGATTTACACTGGTTGCAG
>Ga0114963_10000359_pt1 | contig 30237 bp, 30 predicted proteins | sample C_131016_EF_Meta_FD_87019 | JGI IMG/M metagenome (GOLD analysis project Ga0114963, IMG submission 87019) | Freshwater microbial communities from Lake Croche, Canada to study carbon cycling - C_131016_EF_MetaG | ecosystem: Environmental > Aquatic > Freshwater > Lake | place: Lake Croche, Canada... | reverse complement strand
AATGACCAAACCCGATGAATGACCAAACCCGATGAATGACCAAACCCGATGAATGACCAAACCCGATGAATGACCAAACCCGATGAATGACCAAACCCGATGAATGACCAAACCCGATGAATGACCAAACACGATGAATGACCAAACCCGATGAATGACCAAACACGATGAATGACCAAACCGTCAAAATATTATTTTATAAAAAATAAAATAATATAAATAATTTTCATGACATATGTAAATGGACGAGTATATAACGGTAGACGCAAATTATTTAGGAAATTACACATCGTATAAACCAGAATCCGTTAACTCTACAAAAGTAGAGTTTCAACCAGATTTATCTACTGGATATTACTCTGCGATTGCATCAAATCCGAATATCGTGACAGATGAATCCAATAGAGAAGATATTTCTGAAAATCGACTTTCTGATAGAAGTTCGAATGAAACCCCTATTTTTTCTATTGGTAAGAATCCAGTAAATGGAATTTTTATTGGTTCGGTTACCGTATTAGGGTTATTTATATTATATCGTTTGTTACATAAAACAAAATAGATTAAATCGAGAATTACATCTTATAACGTTTAAATATTTCTAAAGCAACTAATGCTCCAAATGCCTGTGCTAGAATATACGGAACGATATCATTTGTAGCAATTTTACCTAAAGATGCCATTACGATCGTGGTTGCAGGGTTTACATATCCCCCTGAAATATTTGCAGTTAATAACATAACTAGAGCAAGTGCCGCACCAACCGCTAAAGGATTTCCAGTTGCTAATATTATATAAACGTAAAATAATGTTCCAGTAAATTCGGCTAAATAATTATACATAGTTCAATATAAATTATTACTACATTTTTCTTAGAAATGGTTTATTCTTTTTATTTTATTCAACAACATTTAATAGTATTCTATAATTTCTGGAATTTACAATTACTGAAGGATTTACTACATCGCCTTGTCCGTCCGCAGGTTCAATTGTTAGATTCAAACTAATTGTATCACCTACCATAAATGGAAGAGGAAATTTATTAGTTGTTTCGTTATCATATGATGTGTATTGTATACTATCAAATCGATCTGGTCTATATGTAGCCATCTGTTGATATAATGTACGACATAAATTATCAGAACTAGTATTTGCATTTGTCATATAAGAATTCCCTGGTCCATCAGCTTGTAAAGGTAAATAATTATTACTATACGACGTATTTGATGCGGTACATACATTTGCAATCGATACCATTATATTCGCAAATAGAGGTGTTATTTTTGAGGGATTACTATTATCATAATTTTGTAAACCAGTATAACTATAACTGTCGTTATTATTAAATGCTGGATCACATGAACATTTTCCAAAAATATCAGCTGATAAACTTGGTACATTGCTAAAAATAGATATATTTGGACTATTAAATAATTCATTCGCAATATATTTGATAGAATCTACATTCACGACATCTCCAGATAGAGTTATTGGTCCAGCAGGACTATATCCTACTGGAGGTCTAGTTCCAGTCGTATCTGTTGTTAAAGTTGCCTGAGAAACATTTAAAGTATAAAAACTTGTTCCTTGAGTAGGAAATAGGGTATAATAATTAATATCTGCAGATGGATTTACTAAATATAATTGATCCATATTTGTGGATGTTGCTGAAAACATCGTCTGTATTTCTGTTAGTGGAATATTATATCTCGCTATAGAATCATATGTACCGTAATCCATTTGTCCATCCATTTGTCCTATTCTAGATGCAGAAAAATAATATTTGATTGTTGTATCAAATTTAGGAATTCGAAAATTAAATGCGGACATTATATATTTTTTATATATATTTTTGAATACAAAATAAATAATTTGTCTGAATGTTGTTTTATATTTATAGATTACAATTTAGTATTTATAAATTGTAATAACTTTATAAAATTATACATTCGGTGGTTATACATTCGGTGGTTATACATTCGGTGGTTATACATTCGGTGTTTTTGGAGAAGACATCGATGAACGACTCGAATTGTCAGAAGATACATTTTCTATACATATTGCTAATTTATCCATACAAAATACATGATTTATTGGATATCCGTATAATCGAATATATTCTACATATTCCGCCTTTAACGTTGCACTAATCACTTTAATCTTGGTATCTTTGAAAACTGTTTTATGAGTGATCGAATAAATATATTCTTCTAATTTTTCCACATCTTTCAATAATTCCGCATATTTGATTGCAGTAGCTAAATCACTTTTTAATTTTAATATATCTAAATACTGACATACTCCTTGCATCAATCCTTCTAAAGAATGTATTATGGTTTTATATATTATTTCATAATCCTCATCGTCAATATTCGATTTATTTCTTAAATTGTGTAATAATACTGCTAATTCGCTATATTTATCGATCGTTAAAATTTCGGATACTTCTTTAAATTTTCCTAAAGAGAAATCTATGAACAAATCATTAATCGTTGTTATAGCCTTCGCTAAAATCGCATAATTATCTACTTTTATTTGATTAAGTTGGTCTACATTTTCATAATATTCGATTTTGAATTTCTGTAGTTCTTTTAATATATCGAATTCATTTATTTTTGTAATAATATAGCTAGTCAATAATACCCGCGTTTGGTCAATCCCTTGACTGGTTGCTAATTGGGTTCGTTGACTACTTGTAATAGGTACACCAAACCAAGTTGGTACTTGAATTTCCCCGTATGAGGTTTTATCTCTCGATGCTAAAATCGTTCTTAATTTTAATCTTTGTATTCGATTATTTTGAGGTCCTTTCGTATCATTTATTATATTTTTTAATAAAATATAATCACTTACAGATGGAGTACTCATTATACTATTATATTATATTATAATAGTATACATATAATAAACGGTTTATACACGTCTAACATGCATTAATGGTACATACGATGCGTTAGATTCGTCACCTCCATCTTTAATATCGTTATATGTATAATTCCACGCTTGTTCACGTCTAAATCGGGTATAATCAGAGGAATCTGCTACAAATTTAACATTACATGTTGAAGAAGGAATATTCGTATTATCACACTGTGAAATAATGGATCCGATACGACTTTTCCATCCAGGATAACTGGCGTTTATTTGATTTGATCCACCACATACATAGTTCACTCTTCCTAAAAAGTCGCCTGAATTATTTACAGCACGAAAAGGAGTAGTAACTCTGTCATACCCATTCACATTTCCACGCGCAAATGCAGTATTCCATCCACGACGTAATATGCTACGCGTCATCGTATTTTCGCTATTTCTAAGGCTGTTTGATGTCTGTCTACCAGAAATTCCATTTGGTCCACCTCCTAAATTCGCGGGTTGATTCGGCAATAAATTACTCATATATTATGAACTATCTTGAGATTTTTCTCAATATAGTTTATAACAAAAATGTCAAAAATGATGATTGATATTACGAAAGATCTATTAAAAGAACAATCGATCATCACATATAATGCCGATTGTATTCGTAAAAAATCAAATATGACACATACTTCTACCGAATATAGATTTGACCACCCATCATTCAATCCTGTTCAATTAAAACAAGATATTCCACTATTATCTCCTAAACTGGAGTATCTTTTAAATCATATTGCGGAATTAGATGCAAACGATTTAAAGACCCACCATAAAAAATTCAAGCATTTTATTTTTTCGGATTTAAAAATGGCGCCTTACGGTGCTAAATTAATCACATCGGCATTTATTGCGAATGGATATACTTTAGGATATTCTCAAAATAATAAATCCATAGAGTTGTTATCAGACGACGAGTTAAAAAAAACGAGTTCCGCATTTTATTTATTATCATCTATTTCGGTTTATGAAAAACCACTCCCTGTGAAAGTGCGAAAGGATATTCTCTCGAACTTTAATAAACGTCCGGATAATATTCACGGAGAGAACGTTCGTTTCATAATCATGGACGGCGGATTTAAAGAGGGTATCGATTTATTCGATATTAAATATATCCATATTTTTGAACCATCTGTAAATCCATCCGACCAAAAACAAGTGATTGGAAGGGGAACTCGTACTTGCGGTCAAAAAGGGTTACAATTTCACCCTACCAAAGGATGGCCGCTTCACGTATTTGTTTACGATTTAGAATTCCCAGAAAAATACAAGGACAAGTTTTTAAATACGAATTCCGCATTCGAATTATACATGAAATCGATGAATTTAGATTTTCGTAAACTAACTTTTGTGCAAGAAATCGAGAATTTGTCCATATACGGTTCTACGGACTACGAATTGAATGTTCCTGTACACGAATTCTCAAATATAGGGGATGGGGATAAAGATGGATTATCTGGAGGGGGTCCAAAAATACAACTTTCTAACCGCCCATTTATTAAGATCCGTAGATTAATACACGACCATTATAGTAAATATAAATGGGCATCGGTAAAGATGGAGAATATGTGTATAGACAAGTCGGCAGATAAGTCGGCAGACAAGTCCGCTGAAAAAAAAGGCGGGGCTCCAACTATAATGGAATATACTCCTACACAGAATTTTATTTCGAACTATTTTTCGCCACAGGCCCCTGTAAAAGGAATGTTGTTATGGCATTCTACAGGAACAGGTAAATGTCACGCTAAAGATACTCCTATATTAATGCATGATGGTTCAGTCAAACTTGTACAAGATATCGATGTAGGTGAATTATTAATGGGCGACGATTCTACCCCTAGAAAAGTACTATCATTAGCTACCGGAACCGATAAATTATATGATATTATACCTACCCAAGGAGATCGATATACCGTAAATTCTGTTCATATTCTATGTTTAAAGCCGACTCCGATAAAAATAAAACAAGTTGTTTCTAAAATAGATGACACGATTTCATATTCTGTAAAATATGTAGATATTCAATATAATCATGAGAATAACATCCCTACAATTCGATTAAAAACAAACCTTTTTTCTACAGAAAATGCGGCAATCGAATTTAATGAACAATTATATGCGCAAGATACAATCCTCGAAATTGAGGTAAAAGATTATTTAAAATTACCAAAATATATAAAACAATCTTTAAAGGGATATCGTACAGGAGTGGATTTTCCGAAACAGATTCTTTCGATTGACCCATATTTTATTGGATATTGGTTAGGTAAAGGTAGTAAATCGAGTTGGTTATATGGAAAAGAAAAAGTCACTACGAAAGATCCAGAAGTCGTGAATTATCTACGCGAATTTTGTGAGAAGAATGAATACCGTCTAAAATATAATGAACCTCACCAATATTATATTTCGCCAATAAATAAAACCAATACCGAATTAATTCTTCTTAAAGAATTGATTGAGAATCGTCATATTCCAGAACATTACAAAATAAATAATCGAGAGAATCGATGCGAATTATTGGCCGGATTAATCGACTCCCATGGTTATTTTTGTTCTACATCTTCCAGTCAGTATTATATTATTAATGAAAAAAGTGAAGATTTCGCGAATGATATTTTATTCATATGCCGTTCTCTCGGATTGAATATTTCCAAAAATAAAACCGCGAATTATTTTAGACTCTATATTACCGGCGAAGGAATCAAAGAGATCCCGGTAAAAATTTTAAAAAAACAAATTCCGTTAAAAACCCAAGTCTCGTTAAAAAAACAAATTCCGTATCGCGACCTGACATATAATATCAAAGTGAATCAGATCGGCCGTGGAAACTATTACGGATTTACACTCGATAATAATCATCGATATTTATTGGGAGATTTTACAGTAACGCATAATACATGTACTGCGATTGCGGCTGCAACTCGTGGGTTTGAAACCCAGGATTATACGGTTTTATGGGTAACGCGTACCACTCTTAAAAATGATATATGGAAGAATATGTTTCAACAAATTTGTAGCGAATCCATCAAATCGAATATAGATAAACTTCCCGCCGACCTTTCAAATCAAAAACGAATGTTGTCGAAATCTTGGATCATAAAACCGCTTTCATATAAACAATTCAGTAATCTCGTCTCTCGAGAGAATGCGTATTATAAACGATTAGTACAAATTAATGGTCCGGAAGATCCATTAAGAAAAACACTCTTAATCATAGACGAGGCGCATAAATTATACGGAGGCGGAGATTTATCGTCGATTGAACGTCCAGATATGATCGCACTTCATAAAGCGATCATGCATTCATATGCAGTCTCAGGTAAAGATTCCGTACGTATTTTATTAATGACGGCTACGCCGATTACACTAGATGGAATGGAATTGATTAAATTATTGAATTTATGTAGACCAATCGAACAACAATTACCCGCATCGTTTGAGACATTCCAAGAAAAATATTTGACAGATAATGGAGTATTCACAAAAGAAGGTCGCGAAATGTATCTCGATGATATTGCCGGATATTTAAGTTATTTAAATCGAGAGAAAGATGCACGACAATTTTCACAGCCGGTAATCAAACGCATTTTAGTACCTATATTAAAGAATACCTCTATCGTAGATAAATTTGAGAAAGGTACAGAAGAGGAGCGTAAAATATCCGAATTATCAGAGGAAACCGAAAGAGTTAGAGAAGAGTTACAAGGAGAGATTCAGGAAATAAACCCGTCTAGATTTGCACATTTAACTATAAAATGCGATTCTAAAAAAATACGTCCTTCGAAATGTAAAAAAATAGTGAAAACCCAAATTCGGGAATTAATAAAGGAATTAAAAGCCTATAAAAAATCTCTCTCTCAAATGTTAAAAGAACTAAAGTCCAAAATAAAAATATCTAACGTGTTTAAGAAAGACCAAATTAAAAAGATCAAAGAGAATATAAATAGGTATCCAGAAGAGTACGCCGAATATAAAAAGACCCCGTTTTTTTTAATAAAATCGGAATGTTCGAATGAGAGAAAGTCGAATGCAGATATTTTGGAAGATTTAAAAGAAAATCCAACTATTTTAAAATTCAAAAGGGAAGTAAAAGACCACGAAATGCAAATTCAACAAATGAAGGATTCTCTCAAAATTCATATGAATTCTTATAAAATAAAACAAAGAGAATTCAATATGAAACTAAAAACCAGTAATGAATATACCGATAAAAACGTATATGGATATTTAAAACGGGATACAAAGGACAGGAATGCAAAAGAGGTGAAAATCTTAAATAAACAAATATCGGACCGTATTGAAATACATAATAAATCCATCAAAACGTTAAAACATCAAGAACAATTGATGTATAAAAAAGTGCGCGAATCTCTCAAAAAGTCGTTAAAAATCGATCAAAAAACCAGAAAGAAAATGAGAAAAGAAGAAGTTCGCCTTAAAAAAATACAAAGTAAACGCGGAGAATATATGGAGATTGTTAATGAAAAAATTAAAGAAATAGTAGATAAGAAACAGACCGAATTAGATCGTATATTGTCTATGGCAGAAGCGGATGAATCTCGGAATATACAGAAAAAAGAGGAAGAGAAAACCCGGAAAAATCGAGAGAAGGAAGAAAAAAAGATGGAGAAACAACAAGAAAAAATCCAGAAAAAAGAGGAAGAGAAAACCCGGAAAAATCGAGAGAAGGAAGAAAAAAAGATGGAGAAACAACAAGAAAAAATCCAGAAAAAAGAGGAAGAGAAAACTCGAAAAACCCGAAAAAATCAAAAAAATCAAAAAAATCGAGACAAGGAGGAAAAGAAGATATAAAATAATTATTATTTATGAAAAACAAAACAACAAATTCTATATTTACATATATCTAAAAAAGATAAAATTGAAATGTTTTTTTAGAATGATAGAATATTCTAAAATCAAATCAAATATGATACATCATTCAAAACCTCATATGCGCCGCCAAATACAAAAGAAAAAACGAGTTAATACAAAGCGTTATCTCGGAAGTATAGTAGAAATGTTACAGACAAAGCATACCGACTTGGTAAATAATATTTTAGAATTTATAGGAACATCGATTGACCAACTTTCGAAAGAAGCTCGTGCCGTTCAAACACGACAAATTATACAAGAAATAAGTGACCATAAAATGAAAATGGTTTATTCATTAAAGCGAGAGATCGTGAACGCCGTATCAAAAATGGAGTTTGAGACATTCCGGTTCGTCCTAAAAGAACTGTATGAGACCATTTTACCAAGTGAACTAAATAAATCGAACGCATTTCGTCTTCGATTTATGTTTTATGGATTCTATGGTGTTGGAACTCGTATAGAAACATACGACAACGATTTCATAACGATGCATGAACGTAAATCCTGGTTTACATCAAAAGATAAAAAATGGATAATGGATAATCTAAATAAAATCTTGACGCCCGAGATTTTGATAAAAGAGTATAAAACCATTAAATTGATTCTTGAGAGTTAGTTAGTTAGTAGTGTTTTCATATTTAAGGTAGATTTTAGAAAAATGAGTTCAACTTTGATTAAATTGTTAATTAGTATGTGATTTTTTATCGTAGTGATGTTAGAATAATATTACCTGTTATATTATATTCACAAATGGAATCCATCGATAAATTCACACTCGAACTTCTTACGAATAAAATCCATTATAAGAGATATTTAGAAAGAGAAGAGCCTAAAAAATTTAAAGAGCATGAAGAATATTTAGAAAAAATAAAGAAATATAAATCTAAAATTCTGCGTCTCTCGAATGAGTTTTTAGAGAACCCCGAAAAAATGTTTAATATAGAAATGAATGAAATGTTTGCAATTTATTCTAAAACAATTATTAAGTATATTGAATTGAAAGAAATCGAACGAGAAAATTTGTATAATAAAGACGAAGAAAATGACGAGGAAGATGACGAAATCTTATTTGATCCAGAAAAAATAGAAGACTCGGGGTCTGATATAGAAGATTCAAAAAAAACGTCGTCTTTTCCTATATTAGACGCATTTTCATTCGAACAAACATTACCTCAAAAAAAAGAGGGAACCCTCCCTCCTGTACAAAAGAAGACATTTTGGGGTGATACTATTAAAAAAATGGAGATATAAAATTTATATTTATATAGTAGAACTTAGTCTATTAGATTTGAATAGAATATGTTTTTTTCTGGAAAAAAACGTAATAAATCGAATCGTTCAAAGAGATCGTCTCGTTTAAATCGGCATTCTCGTTTAACCAGGCATTCTCGTTATAAAAAACGTAATACACAAACTAGAAAACAAAAACGACAGATCTTACAGGTACCCACTCATGCCATCCAATCTATGAATTGTAGTCCTGCAGTAAAAGGTAAAACAATATCAGAAAATAGCTGTTTGACTCCGCAAATCTTATTAAATATCAAAAATAAATACAACGAAGACCATCCTGACCAATCGATTACATCGAAGGATCCACGTGAAATATGGAGAGAATTACATAATCGTTTATCTAAAGAAGGTTGTAAAAAAGAAGATTGCTGGTTGAAAGAATTAGATAATACGACTCTCCAAAAACAAATAAAAGAGCATATATTCGCTCCGGATATGCCTCCTGAATGGAAAACGAATCCAGACGAATGGCTTTCGAATTTTGATATTTTTAACGTAGTCGCTCAATACGAAGAAACGTATCCAGAATTTAAATTTATGGGGCCTACTACAATTGATTTTGATACACGACTTCCAGAAAAAAATAATAAGTGTGTAGAAGAAGAGATGTGTCAATTTCATTTAAAACCCGATTCTAAAAAAGGGTTTACAAAATTTGCATGTGTGGTAAATTTAGATAAACACTGGCAAGGGGGGTCACACTGGGTATCCTTATATGTAGATATTGAAAATGGAATTATTTTTTATTTCGATAGCGCAGGAACAAATAATACTCCTGCAGAAATTCTAGCATTCGTAGACCGTATTAAAGAACAGGGAAAAAGACTATCTCCTCCAGTAGATTTAAAATATTATACAAACGGAAAATTACATCATCAAACAGGAAATACAGAATGTGGTATGTATGCATTATTCTTTATTATAACGATGTTGACTGGTAAAACCCCTTTTTATAAAGAGCGTATTATGCCCATGAATGAACGTATCGACCTATTTTTAAAAAAACGAATCCCAGATAACGTTATATTTGATTACCGCGATTTATATTTTAATAAAGCGAGTTAATGATATTGTTTAGGAATGTATTCTTTTATATTTATATATAAAAGAATATGATTAAACACCGACATACTAGGAAAAGAAATAAAAATAAAAATAAAAACAAAAACCCGCGTATATTTTCTAAAACGAAACGTAAATATCATATGAAACAAATTTACGGAGGACAAGGATATAATATAAAATCCGGATTAAACATGGTAGGTTCAAAATTAAAGAGTGTAGGGAAGAGTGTAGGGAATACTGTGTATTCAGCCCCATCAGTTATAGGGAATGCTGTGTATTCAGCCCCATCAGTTATAGGGAATGCTGTGTATTCAGCCCCATCAGTTATAGGGAATGCTGTGTATTCAGCCCCATCAGCTATTAAGAATACAATAATCAATTCTGCTCAAGAAATCGATGATTCGAATGAAGCCGGTATGACAATATCTGAAAAAATGAATAAAAGAAGTGCTATGACAAATGCATTATCTCCTTTTATTGGATTCGCTCGAAACGCATCGGCGAATGTGGGTTCTGTATATAATACTATAAGACCCTCCCCTTCTACCGATTTACCAACCGAATCTGCAAAAAATGGTGTTATGACAGAAGCCGAAAAAATAAATGTAAAAAACAAACTAAAACAATTAAACGACGAAAAACAAATTACCGACACCGAATATAACCATGCAATACAGCAATTAGATAAAAAAGATGGTGTATTCGGAATAGGAGATTCTGTCGTATCGGTGATGTCTCCGATACAATCCATCGTAAAAGTAGTAGGGGATTTTTTTATAAAACCTGCCGAAGCAAAGGATATACATGGTAGACAAACCATCATAAAATTATTGAAATTCCCGGCATCTTCTAAAACATTCGTAAAACATAATCTCGGTCATCTTGGTAAAGATCCAGAACTCGATGAATATATGGTTTTAGTTAAAGAGTCATTTAATAGTCCTGCGGATAAAATATCCTCCGATTTATTAGGGGTGGATAATCTATTAGCAAATGTCATTAATGGATGTATTGGTGCGGGATGTAAAGACGGAAAATCCAGACAAACCCCAGGGTACGAAAAAACGGTTGAATTCACGGATAACGTAAATAAAAAGAAATTACTTAATGAAATGAAAAAGAATAAACTAAAAGAAGAGGAAGATAATAATTCGCGAATGAATCAAACGTAATATGATAATAGAATTTTATTTTATATAAAACGAATCTATATAAAATAATTGCAAGATGTGGGATTCGAACCCACGAAGCTTTTGCACAAGATCTTAAGTCTTGCCCCTTTAACCGCTCGGGAAATCTTGCTCTACATTATTATAATATAATTCTTTAATATAGTTTTTACGTATATTAATATAAATAGTACGGTATATTTGAGAGAAAGCAGATGTCTCAATTTATTGATCCAACTAATCAAACGCTTCTCTGGAAAACTCTTCAGAAACATCCTCTATTATCCACCGCATTTCCGATTACAGATTCGAATGCGAATATTAATAAACAAGTGTGGTTTAAACGAAATATTTCAGAAATATATTCAAGTGTCCAAAATAGTAGATTTACAAAGGACGAATTAATTCTATTGAATAAAAATAGTTTGAGAAAAATGATTGAACAATTGAAACCTTCGAATAACTCTCCTCCTTCGAATATCCCCCTTTCTTCGAATATCCCCCTTTCTTCGAATATCCCCCTTTCTTCTTCGAATACCGAACTTCAATCGACAGTAATGACTTCGAACCGATCATATTCGAGAGAATCCATTTTACAAAATAAAACGGATGAATTTGAGCGAAATTTACAAGATCGCCAATCCGAATATCAACAATTATACCAGAAACCGACTCCTCCACCCTTACAATTCGAATCGACAAATGACGACGTAATTCAAAATATGGACGAATTGTTGCAGAAACAATTGAGAGAACGCGAAGAAGATTTAAAATTATTGAATAATCCACTACCAAACAATCTACAGATTCAATCACCTCCTCTTCTTCCTCCTATACCGTCTCAAATAAATACTACTTTAACTATAGAGCCACATTCAGCAGATATTAAAATAGATATTTTAGAAATTCCTGCGCCGAATAAAAAAGTCTCTTGGGATATGACGAATGCGATAGAATCGAAAATGGAAAATTTAACTAAAACCTATTTATTATTATTACAATTTTTAGAATCTCGAATCCCGAATTTTAAATCCGAGTTCTCTCAATTCTCTTTACAAAATTCATCGATGATGGAAGAATCACTGGAAGAATCGGAATCTTCATAAAATAAATATATAATTTTGGAATCTATATAAATATATGTAAATGTAATTTATAATATGGCGTTGATAAAGTCCAAACAAATCCCAAAAATTATTCACCAGATATGGATAGGTCCAAAATCTCGGCCTTGTAAACTGATGGATACATGGATGAATAAAAATCCGGAATTCGAATATATTTTATGGAATGAATCCGAATTCGAAAAACGAGGTATTACATTCGAATGTCAATCTAAAATAGACTCTATTGAAGAAATATGCGGTAAAGTAGATATTATGCGTCTCGAAATATTATATAAATATGGCGGTATTTATATAGATGCCGACTCCATATGTATTGAACCATTCGACGAATATTTAATGAATTTCGATGCATTTGCATCTTATGAAAATGAACAAATGCGTCCTACACTCGTCGCAACTGGGACGATGGGATTTCCGAAAAACCATCTATTATGCAGAGCAGCGATTGATTATATTTTACAGCATCCGGTATCTTTTCGAGAGACGGGTAAGCGAGCATGGATGAATGTCGGTCCCGGACTTTTAACGCGTATGTTATCGTCGAATTTATATCCAGAGTTTAAAGTATTGCCGAGTTATACATTTCTGCCAATACACTATACTGGTGTTAAATATGAAGGACATGAGAGAGTATATGCATATCAAGAATGGGGATCTACAAAACAAAATTACGACACGATGAATTCTCTCGAATTACCAAAGGATTTGATTGAACCCGATGAATGGGTATCTATTCTTGTTCCAAGTTATAATACAAAAATATGTTATATTAAAGAATGTCTCGATTCGATTAAATCCCAAATTGGTCATTTTGGAATAGAACTTGTATGGATAAATGACGGATCGGATGAATTAAATTCGAAAATCCTCGAAGGGATGTTAACCCGATTTCAAGAAACTACTCGATTTTGCAAAGTCATTTATCATAAACAAGAAAATCAGGGGGTATGTGTTTCATTAAAAAACGGTCTAGAATTATGTACGAACGAACTGATTATTCGTATGGATTCGGATGATATTATGTGGCCAGACCGAATTCGTATACAACTCGAGTTTATGAATAAAAATAAAGACGCAGTATGTTGTGGAACAAATATTCAATTCTTTAATGACGGTAAACTGGGTACAAAAACGACTCATCCCGAAAAACTTACATGGGAAGAATATAAGATTATAAAAAGCCATTGGTTTATGAACCATCCGACACTTTGTTTTAGAAAATCCGCCGTTTTAGAAGTTGGAAATTATGACCCATCGACGGGTTCTGCCGCAGAAGATTTCGAGTTAGAACTACGATTATTAAAGCGATTTGGGGTACTATATAATATTCCAGATATTCTTTTATACTACCGTATACATGATGGACAAGTTACTTATAATGGAAAAACAAATACCCCTTACTGGAGAGAGCGCCGTATAAAATATATTGATTCTCTCATAAATAGTTAGAGTATTTCTATATCGAAATTTTTTCTTCAACAATAAAATGTTATATAACTATATATCATTTTATAAGATGGCGTCTAGTTCTAAAAAATGGCAAATCACCTTTTTTTCTGCGGCCATATTTCTTCTTGTGGTGAGTCCTTATACGTATAAATGGACTGACCAAATTTTAGGTAAATTTGTCGGTAAAATAGCTGACGATAACGGCTGCCCCACATATGTTGGTTTATCTATACATACTATTATATATATTTTACTTGTTCGTTATTCGATGGAATTAGAATTATTTTAGTGGAATCGGCTCTTTACCCTCGTTAGGGTCTTTACCCTCGTTATCAATTGCCTAATCTGAGAAATTCTGCTAAAATAATCGAATTTTTCTCCTCATATCGCATCGTTTGTAAATGCGCGGTATGTTGCCGTTTTAGTAATAATTCCTGTTTTTTATTTTCGGTTTCTTTAAGTATTTTTTCAGCCGACCCTTTTTCAAGTGGCGTAAGTCTTTGGTTTTCCCTGGCACTACGTATTTCATCCGTTGAACCGAACGTTTTAGAAGAGTCGAAATCGCGTTCAGAGACCGCTAAAACAGTATGGTCTTTATGTACCTTTCTTAAATCATCAAACTTTAGTTTACTGAATGGATCACACGTTACGTATGTATCATCCGAGTCTTCTTCATAAAACGCCGACCCTGACGATAATAATGCCATTTCTTGTACTCCCTGATATTTAGATAATGCAGAAGAGGTTTGTTTTATATTATCGATTGCGCCATGAATACCAGATATAGAGGATACTTTTATATCATAGACGGGAGTTTCGTCTTTAAACCATCGATTTTTTTCTGTATCAATTTGAGTTTTCATATTTTTATCGTATAATTCATTAAATCGGTCGTTAAACTGTTTTGTATTATCAACGCTAGAAATAGATTGTTGAACGGATTTAATAGGAGTTTGTTCACTAGAATATACTGGATTTTTATTTGGAACAACTGCCTCCGTTTTCTGCGTATTTTTATAATATTCTAAAACAATATCATACGCCTTTTTATAAAATAAAAAATATTGCGGCAAAAGACCCGACTTATCCGGATGGGTTCTTAAAGCAATCAATTTCGCATGTTTTAAGTCGGATTCATTAAACCCCGATTTTAGATGAAATAAATCCAGAATATCTGTAAACGAATACGAATATATATCCAAATTATGTTTCGGCGGATGAGACATTATACATATATTATAAAAATAAATGTATAAATAAACGCTAAATAAATATAGAGCATATATTATAATACTCTATTATGGATACTCAAACTAGGGAAATTATTACATCTATGACTAAATCCGAATTTGTCGAAGAATTCAAGTCGTTTGATAAAGGGTTTATTATCAAGTTTGGAGCAGAATGGTGTGGACCATGTAAAAAAATCGAAGGGTTAGTAAAACAATTAATGTCTCAAACGCCATCTTCTGTCAAATGTGCGGTGATTGATATTGATGAGAATTTCGAATTATACGCATTTTTTAAGTCAAAACGATTAATAAATGGAGTTCCCGCATTATTCGGGTATAAAAAGGGAAATATAAATGGCATACCTGATGATGTGGTTGTTGGTGCGAACGAGGAGCATATTACTCTTCTTTTTCAAAAATATATTCGTGACTGATTCTTTACACAATATAATGTATCTGCGATAGACTCATTATCTGATAGTTTACTAGAATATAAATCAACCACATTTTTTAAAAAGTGGTTGATGACTTTAGATGGAAGATGGAATCTGGATGATATTTTATTTATTTCGTCGATGGAATACATTCCTATCGGAGAATCGATATTATCTTTTATTTTTGCAATATGATGATAGTCTACCATATAATAACTAATGCGATAATTATTATAATTATAGATTAAATTATAAAATGGCAGGCTATATCCAAACCATTCGTAAAACGTTATGTTATATGGAGTATGAACTAAGGTGTTATAAATGGCGTCAGATAAATCAAAGTCGAATGGTTGTTCGCTAAATGATGGATTATTTAGAAATCGAACAAAATTGCATATCATGATTGATTTTTCAGGTATGTTATGCAAATAAAATTTTGTCTTCATATAACTTATTTTTTCGCAAATAGATGAAATCGTAAATTGCATATCATAAAATATAAATTGTATATTCGGATTAATTCTCGATTCGATAATTTCTCGGTTTTTATCAGCAGATGCTTTGTTTTGGAAAACGTCGAAACAAATGATCAAAATAGGAACTTCCCTTTCTAATAAAAAGGAAGGGCATAATTGGGACTCTGAATTCGTTTTTATAATTTTTTTTTTTCCTAAATTATTCAATTCCACCACATTTTCATTATATTTTCCACCAACTGAAATATATACATATTTAAATTCTGTGTGAAATAAACAATCTATCAGAAGAGTAAATTCAGTTTCGTCAGTTACTGTATAATACGGCATTTAATTATTTACTTATTGGTTTTAATATTAAATAATATTCAATTTTATACATACTGCTTTACTTTTTTAGATTTATTATGTTTATATTTTCTTAAATTTGTTTTTGTCTTTCGATTATCTCTACCTCCATCTTTTTTTTCTGCTTCTTCTTTTTCTGCTTCCTGTTTTTCTGCTTCTTCTTTTTCTGCTTCTTCTTTTTCTGCTTCCTGTTTTTCTGCTTCCTGTTTTTCTGCTTCTTCTTTTTCTGCTTCTTCTTTTTCTGCTTCTTCTTTTTCTGCTTCTTCTTTTTCTGCTTCCTGTTTTTCTGCTTCCTGTTTTTCTGCTTCCTGTTTTTCTGCTTCCGGGGTTATAGATCCAAAAGATGGTAATATTCCAGAAGCTATAGAAACAGGTGAATCTACAGAAACAGGTGAATCCAAAGATTTAAAAAACCCCTCGTCTTTTGCATAAGATTTGTTACTATCATCTAACATCGTTACACAGGCTAATGCCACAGTTGTAATTCCAATCATAACATAAGTAAATAATGGTACTCCATTTAAGTCAAAAAATGCATTTATAGAGGAAGAATTTACAGGGGATGCATTTGTTAAAGTATTTGAAACAGTTGTACTTGCGGTTGACATGTTTTATTTTATATATTAGATAGAGGTTATATTTGTATCATTCCACCGATTATATAATCCACCAGAATAAATATTTACAGGCAGAATATCATTATTTAATTCGACGATTTTGATTGGAAATCCAGTAAGTTCCTCTATTTTTCGAATCGTCGAATCATTCGATGTGAGTTTATCTAAAAGTATCATGTATGAATTATACATTCGAATTTTTTGTAAAATTTCAGATTCGTGTTTTAAATCTTCCTTAATTCGCATATCATTTCCTTTTATGGATTGTTTTTTCGTGTAAGCTTCTTCAGAATCAGAGAGATTCGTATTTTTATAACAGGAATTTTGCATTTTAATAATCATTTTTATTTTTTTAAAAAATGAATTTGTTAAAATGAAAAATATTATTATATATAACAAGCACATTATATAATAATATATAGGAATGTCTTTATCTTGATTTATTATTTATTGTAACGACGATTTGCAATCATATATTTTATTTGCCATGATTCTTTTACTTGTTTGGATACTTTTCTATGGGTATGACTTTCATACTCTTCTGGACTATAATAGTATAACGTTCTTACACCATATGATTTATTCCTTTCGTCTGATTTTGAACAAGTAGTATCAATCACCGTAAAATATAAATTTTCTTGATTTGTACCAGCTCTATGTGGGCATTTTGAACCGCTAATCGCATGACGAATATATGCATTACGACATGATGGCGTTGAGTATAATTCTATTTTTATACGATGACTGTCATTTGTTGTTATTTTATAATTATAATAATCCGGGTCGTTCAATTTATACGTTTGCATTAATTTACGCTCATCATTCTTTAATGAAGAATTACTCATTTCAGAGATTGTGTCTGCACAATATTCGGATTCATTATATTCATAATACATTTTAAGAAAAAAACGACGATGTATCTAAGGGATAAGATAAATATAATAGTATATTGTTTTTATATTCATTTATAATTTGTTTTATTTTAGTCGTTTATGTAAAAACAAATAGAATCTAATCTTATTCTAAAATATAGATATGAATACTGGAATCTCGAATCCTCAACCTGGTGCGGAATTCAATAATCCACCTTATACGGCACCCTCTCCTCCTGAATCGGGTTCTGAACCTTCCTATATTGAAAATTATAATCCTCAACCTGGTGCGGAATTCAATAATAATCCACCTTATACGGCACCCTCTCCACCTGAATCGGGTTCTGAACCTTCCTATATTGAAAATTATAATACTCCACCTTATACGGCACCCTCTCCTCCTGAATCGGGTTCTGAACCTTCCTATATTGAAAATTATAATAATCCACCTTATACTGCACCCTCTCCTCCTGAATCGGGTTCTGGATATTTAGACTTTAAATCGCAATCTAATACGCCTGATTCAAAAATCATTACAGAAGAAAAAAATGTTAATGCCACACAAGAAATGGATACTGATGAGATGCATACGAATTCTCAAACAGATGATAATTCGTCCGTCGTTTCTGATACTGAAGATTTATATATTGATGGTGTTTTAGATTGTAATAAAATTAATAATTTAGTAACGGATATTATAAATGATTTTAATAGCAAATTTGAGAAAAAGGAATATAAAATCCAATATGATCCAGAAAATGATTTTAAAATGAAAGATGATACTATTTACACATATTTAATAGATGATATGTTGACAAAACAATTCGGATATATGTATGATACAACAGGAGAATTATATACAATACGTTTATGTATTTATAAAATAAATATGAATATGAAGATTCCATATTTAACCTTTCTATTAGAAAATAATAATTTTATAGAATATTCATATAAGAGCACGTTGGATGTTTCTTTAAATACAGATGAATTTGATATACATGATAATTTTATTACATCTTTAAATGATAAACTTAATAAATTTATGAATGAATCAGAAAAAACAAAACAAGTTGGAGGGGTATCGAATGGTTCACAAATGCTTCCTCCATATCAACAACCTTCTGCATATGGAGAACAACCATATCAATCAGTACCTCCTTCTTCATACGGACAATCCCAACCTTCCCAAACCAATCCTCCTTCTGCATACGGACAATCCCAACCTTCTCAATCGGTACTTCCTTCTCCAGAACAACCATATCAATCGGTACCTCCTTCTGCATATGGAGAACAATATCCGTCTCAATCGGTACTTCCTTCTCCAGAACAACCATATCAATCTGTACCCAATTCTCCATATGGAGAACAACCATATCAATCTGTACCCAATTCTCCATATGGAGAACAACCATATCAATCGGTACCTCCTCCTGCATATGGAGAAGAACCATATCCAATAAACCCTAATTCTCCATACGGACAACAATATCTGTCTCAATCTAACCCTCTTTCTCCAGAACAACCATATCCAACAAATACCAATTCTCCATATGGAGAACAACCATATCAATCGGTACCTCCTTCTCCAGAACAACCATATCCAATAAACCCTAATTCTCCAGAACAACCATATCCAATAAACCCTAATTCTCCAGAACAACCATATCAATCTGTACTTAATTCTCCATACGGAGAACAACAAGTGCCTTCATCGGAAGAAACCCCGTTTCCATCAGAAATAAATATTGAGAAAATATTCAAAGGAATAATTCCGTATTACCCAAATAATATCATATATGCAATATTAAATTTTAACGAAATATCCACCATTCCAAAAAACACAAAATGGGTAACTGTTTCTGAAATCGAGAAAAATAATAAAATCTCACCAAATATTCTAAACTTTTTCACAGAAAATTCATACGTAAATAAACTTCATACCGCATATTTAACAGAAGTTCTTATACCAGAAGTCATGTATTTATGTAAAATCACCGATTCCGGAGAATATGTAAATATTTTTCAAAAAGATATGAATATACCCATGATAATACCTAGATCATATATTAAAGAAAAAGGGAACTTTTTTTTATTTTCTAAAACACCTATATTATCAACTACCGATGAAAAACAAATTATAAAAGCTCTTATATTTATGGATAAATCAGATACTTCTATAATATTAAAAGATTCTACATTTTCATTCGGTTCTCCAAAATTTACTCCTCCTTTTCTATTTAATGAATTTACATATCAAAATAATGAATATGTATTTCTAAAACAATACGATTCATTCATGATATTGAAAAATTAAACATTCGAATCTTCAAGAACTTTGGATGAATCGAAATATCGTTCTAGAGAGATTTTATCTAGGCTATCTTTGAAATAATCAATAATCTCAGATTTTAATGGATTACGTCCATATAATTCGTTAAAAGTTATTATATATTTTTCGATTTTTTCTTTGTTCCCCTTCATTTTTTTGGCGATTGTAAATATATTTTCTTTGAATAATTGCTGAGTATTCGTATTTGGGGTATTTGGGGTATTTGGGGTCTTTGTTATTGGGGATTGTAAATTTGATTCCGGTTTTGGATGGTCGAACCATCTATTTCTATATATATTCGCCGATGTGATAGTATCGCAAATATCTGGTTTACGTAGTTCTACATATAATCTATTTTGCTCGCTACCTTCTTCCCCTTTAAAATGTTTTTTAAACTCTTCTATTATATCATATTGAATCATAGGCGATGTTTCCATAAGTCTATCAAATTCGTGTCTACTTAGTTTCATAAAGTGTGCGGCATCCATACGTTCTTCCGGTGTTTTAGCTAATTCTATGCGAATATTTCGCGCATATTTATCCCATGAAATAGATGATACTCTATGAGATTCTGTAAGTTGAGAGATTTTTAAATATTGCGAAATCGTCGTTAAAATACCAACAAAGATATTTACTGTACCTATTCCAAATTGAACATAAAATTGTTCATTAGGAGTAAAATTCGATTGTGCAAAAGATGCAGTACCTGTAATTGTAGACATAATAATCACAGGAATCGTAAACCATGCTTGTAGAAGTGAATATTTTAGATAGGATTGATAATTTAACCATTTATAACACTGGGCAATATCACACCATTCAACTAAAATCGTCTCATTTCCGACGGACCATTCCGCGGGTTTCATACTTACATTCGAATCGTATGCAGAAACATTATCTTGATTATTGTACGTGGGTTCGTCCTTCTCTTCTTTTTTAGTTTCACCAGATTTATTATCTAAAATAGAGCCGTTTTTCATAGATTTTAGATACGTATTCATTTAATATAGTATTATGTAGATATCAAAAATTTCCAAATTTATTATTTAGTTTTTCGTTGAAATACGTTTTGATTATATCGCGTACTAAATTTTTATGTTCTTCGCTATATATATATTCTATTTTATTATCGGGTTTTAAATAGATTAGATTATCTAATACTATATTTTCCGATTCAGAAGACTCAGAACTCGACTCTTCAGATTCAGAACACTCGTTTTCTTCTAATCGACCAGATTCTGAATAGATGCTGCGAATATCATCGATGGATATAATGCGATTAAACCCCATATATTCGTCCATATCCGAATTAAACCCGGACATTTTAGAATACAGTTTTATCAACATTTTGTTTTGAGAGAAATGAAAAAAAGACAAATAATTCATATACAAGATAATTTGATTATCTAATACTCGACTTTCATATTTTAATGTATTTAAAAAATTCGAAACATATAATAATGATTTCGTCTCTATGTGTTTTTGTAACGCATCGTATTTTTGTTTCATTTTTTCGTATAATTTGTAGAGAATTTCTAAAATATCCGAGTGAATATTTATAATAGTATTTATATTATATTCATGTAATATTTCTAAATTTTTGTACTGAGGATATGCTTTTGACTCCACATTTAAAATACATTTTTCATTTAGTTCTGAAATAATTAAATGATATAATTTATAATAATCACAATACATACGATTCATTATAAACTTTCGATTCGTGTCAAATGCATCTAAATCCATCATACAAGATTTATATTGAAAAAAGAGAGAATCTAAACAAAATATAAATATTGTCTTGTTGTTCGTTTTAATTAATTCGGTATACATCGTTTTAAATTCGGTATTTTTATCAGATAGAATTTGTTTAGAAAGATCTATTTCTTTAATGATTCTCTGTATCTCTTCAAAATCTAAAAGTAATTTATTTAAAGAATGATCGATATTCGTAGAATCCATATATATGTTTTGAGAGAATTCTATTCAAAGATATTTTTATGAATAACAGTATAAAAATTAATAATTCTTTATAGAATAATGGAAATCCCAAAAACACCAGATAATTTTATTTCTATTATTCGGGATTTTACGAGCGACCTTTCTCGTACTTTTCCAGAATATAAATACTTATGGGTAAAATGGGAATCTCTCGAAACCCCTAGAGAAATGTACGACGATTTATATAAATATTGTTTAACCGTTTATCCTGAACGTTTCTTTGATATAATATATCAGAATGATGATATATTTAAGATACCACCTCTCGATGATAATGAGACAGAACCAACAAATACTTTCTTTTTACCTTGTGTCGATTTTAAGTTACTGTTTCAAGTAGATAATATTTCGGAAAGTATTAAAAAAACCATCTGGAAATATTTACAATTAATAATGGTAACTATAATGAGTGGAATCGACGATAAATCGGTTTTTGGAAATACTGCGAATTTATTTAATGGAATCGAAGAAGAAGATTTACATACAAAATTAGCCGAAACGATAAGTGGTCTTTCGGATTTTTTTAAATCTTCTGGAATCGATGAACCTTCCCCCGAAGAATTTAATACGATGTTTGATAATATGAATATCCCAGATATATCTGGTGTAAATACTTCTTCGATACCAAATCCAGATGATTTAAATGATCATATTAAAAATTTATTTGGCGGTAAAATCGGTTCTCTCGCAAAAGAACTAGCCGAAGAATTAAGCGAAGACGTAATGCATATGTTTGGACAAGGCGAAGAGCTTAAATCTACCCAAGATATTCTAAAAAAAATCATGCGTAATCCAACGAAAATGATGGAATTATTAAAAACGGTAAGTTCTAAAATCGATAAAAAAATGAAGGACGGCGAAATCTCTCAAACGGATATTATGAAAGAAGCCGGAGATATCATGGGAAAAATGAAAGAAATGGGGGGAGGTAAAGAATTCCAAGAAATGATGCGAAATATGACGAAAGGTATGGCCGGTAAAGGTGCGAAATTCGATAAGGGTGCGATGAACCGTATGATGCAATCTGAATCCACGAAAGAACGAATGCGGTCCAAGTTACAAGCAAAAACCAAAATAGAACCATCGAAAACAGACCCTACAAATCTAGTATTTAAGATAGACGGAGATGAAGGTCAGGAAAAATCATTCATTCAATCCCCTATACAGGATGATTGGCTAGACGAGACTCCGGTTAAATCAAATACTGCTTCAAAATCAAATAAAAAGAAGAAGTCAAAGAAGTAAACTACTGCAAATGTGTAATTACGATATATACTATGTTGGTATATATCATAAAAGTTATTTATTTTGGTTCTCTCAAAATATCTAATAAGAATATAAGATATTTTGAGAGAAAGACATGAACATTCTAAAATATATTAATTTCCCCGTATTTTTTATTAGTTTAGCAATCGGCATATTCTTTGTATATATATTTGAGAATGGTAGTCGTCAGATTTACGTATATCCAACACCGGATAATGTAGATACGATTCAATATAAAGATGCGACAAATACTTGTTTTGCGGTAAAACAAGAAAAGGTAATGTGTCCAGAAAGCGATTTACATATTTCAAAAATAAATGCACAAGCATAATCATTCCTTGAATTCGCCGTCTTCTTCATTCTATTTCTAAAATAAATAATATTCTGAATATATAATAGAAATATGAATTTTAAACGACTATTAAATACGGATATAGGGATTTTTTTTATTTCCGTATTGCTAGGACTCGGACTGGCTACACTATTTAGAAAAGCGTGTGAAGGAAAAAATTGTATTCAGTTTAACGGACCGGTTATTAACGAAATTGACGGAAAAACGTATAAATACGGAGAACACTGTTATAAGTATAAATTACAAGCTGCCCCTTGCGATTCTACAAAACAAACCATAGAAATGGCGGTTAAAAAAGAGGCGGAATAAATTCGTATAACTATATAATTTTAGAAAAATGATATTATATAGTCTTTAAATGGAAAATATTACAATTACAAGGATATCAGACTTACCTGATTTAGGAACAACTGCACAGGTACAGAATCAACCGGGACAGAATAGCTATCAGCCAATATTAAATGTACACCCAAATCCATATGGAATCGCACAACCATCGAATGGAGGTCTTCCGCCGCCAATACAAACGCAAGAAGGACCAAAAATGCCGCAAAATATTATGTATGAACCCCCGTCAATTGAGAGACACGCCGCTCCATCCGTACGATTACCTCAACGAGATATTCCTATGAATATGGATGAACATATATATGATGAACAGATAAAACCGAATTATGTTCCAAAACCAAAATTAACTCAAGACTATATCGAAGAATATCAACATTCTACGGATCGTAAGTTAAAAGAGTACGAACATAAAAAACGTGTAGATAAATCGAGAGAATCGTGGTTTGATGAATTTAGAATACCTTGCATTATAACGATTCTGTTTTTTATATTTCATATGCCGATTATAAATACTCTTATTTTCAAACGATTTGCATTTCTCTCCATTTATAATGATGACGGCAATTTTAATATTTACGGATTATTCTTAAAAAGTATATGTTTTGGACTATTATTCTGGATATTAAATCATGGAATGGAATATTTGGGAGAAATATAATAGGGAAATATAATAGGGAAATATAATATATATGCCCACGTTCCCGTTTGAATTTACAAATCCGGTTTCAACCAATCCTAGAAGAATCATACCTACTGTTCCGGGTCAATATCGTATGCCGATGTTTACGAATAATGCACAAGTATACTATAAACCAGGGTCTCAATCTGCTACTGGGGTTGGAACTGTCCGAAATACAGGTACAACATCTAGACGGTTATAAACAAATTGATAAAAAATGAATATTTACATTACTATCTTTTTTGTATCTTTTAACCCAACGCATTAAACTTCTTGGTGTGCATTTGAAGAATATTGAATATGATGTGATTAGAATAACGAAAACCAACTCTGTTTAGATTTGTTTGTTTTATTATGCATATTTTCTTGGTTCTCTCCGTTTTTTTTATAAAATCTCTTCCAAAAGGTTGTTTTTTTTCGCGTATTATTTTCCGTAGTATATTTTTTTTTGTAAGATTTTTTTCGATATGATCGATTTTTTTTATAAGTGTCTTTATCATTATGGGGGTCTTTATCAAAATATAAATGCGGATTATCAAAATCTTCGTTAAATTTTAAAGGCGATTTCGTAGACGGCGATTTCGTAGACGGCGATTTCGGAGAGTACTTTTTACTTTTATATTTCATAATGATAGATTTAGGATGAGACTCTGTGCCGTAATTTTTATCTTTTTTTATTTTAACTATTGTATCGGTATCCTCTTCTACATATTTTTCTACATCTTCTTTAGTTTGGTCTTGTTCTTTTTTGGTTAATTGCGAAGGAACATATTTAAAGAACCATTCTTCATATTCTTTTGTATTTTTTTTATTTGATAATTTTTTATAAATATCCGCCTTTTCTGCACGAATTGCCGATAACCCTTTTTGTGTCCCGATACAATTTACAGAAAATCTTTTTAAAATATTTGTTTGTTCCAATCGATTATGTTCTTCCACTTCATATAAATATTTTGCTAAACATATAATTCGGTCTTTATTATAATATTTATTATTTACATAAATAAATGCCAAATAAAAACTTAACATGGTATCAATCGTAGCAATATTAATTTCTTCTTTATCAATCTTTACTTTATTATAATTATGGCAAGCGATCGGTTCATAAATAAATGCGTATGGTTTTTTATTTATCTGTAATTCAACGTGATCTGGAATAATATCTTCAATACGTTTATGTGTAATTAACTCGATATTTTTGAATCCCGCTTCTTCCAACCTCTCTTTAATAATAATTGCAACTTTATCGTGATTTTCAATTATTACATCAAATTCTGGAATTCGATTCGTAAGATATTTTACGTTTTTAGGCATATAATTTGAATATAAATATGTGGCATATCCACCAAAGAAAACGGCACCTTGTTTTATGAAATTATCTTTCAGTATTGAAAATATGTTTGGTTCAATTTCTTTACTAGTTTTATGCACTTTTTTACAATCAATATGCGGTTTTAATGGATGATATTTATTTAACAAATTTAAACGTTTGAATACCTTCTCCCATCTACTAACATCCCCTGCTGGACGAGATAATTCTAGATACATAGACATACGTAAATAATTTGGTGGACAATAATGAATCCCCAAAATAGTAATGGATTCTTTTGCTAAATTATCATAAATTTCATGGTTCATAAATGTTATATCTGCAATAGGTATGAAATTGACGAATACTTTATACGTCCCTTTATGAACTCCACTTTTCGCCTCAACATCGGTAAATCCTTGATTATAATAAATATCACTTAATTCTTTGGCATCTTCTACAGGATTCTTTGAAAAAAAATCATAATCGGGGATTTCTATATTTTTATCGTAAAACTGTACATCTTTTGGAAGTATATTATTGATTGCTGTACCTCCATAGCATATGCATTTTTTACGAATTAAAAAGTTTTCTAAAATTAATATCATTTTCTGAATATCTTCATTATTTGTAGCTATCTTCCCTTGAAGTTTTGTAGTATCATCTACTGCGTGTCTTAAAATAGTAAGTTCGCACTCTTCAAATGTCATAGTGTCGTTACATAATTCGGTATTAAATTTATGTTTACTTCTTTTTGATTTTGTAGAATTTTTTGACATTATATATATACATACATATAATCTAAAAAAGTCTAAAAATATTTTATATACTATATGAATTATATAAAATATACTATTAATACGCTTCTTGATATATAATAAATCCCGCGATTCCTAAACAAGCCGTTATTATAATAATTGAAACCGTTTTATTTCCGTAATTTGGTAAAGCAAACGCTGGTTCTGGATAATAAATATATGGAGTCGTATTTAAATTTACTTTTCCGTATATTAAAGAGAGAGGTACAATTCCTCCGCCACACGTATTAAATAACATTTCGTAATTATATAAATCGGTTCCATTATTGAAAAATAACATGGGAACTAACTGGCAAGAATAATTCTTAAATAGAATATACGAATTTGCATTTGTATGATAATCCAGGTTACTTGAATTGATCCATAATGACTGTGTAATCAAACTTACGTCACAAGAATAATTATCTTTAGATAATGTCAGCGGATTTGGTTCAGGTAAATTTCCAAATGAAAATGTCGCGGAACAGCTTGATGAGTTATTGTTCATATTTATAATATTGGATAATCCCGGACAATAAGTATTGATTGAATCGTCATAATCTGGATATAATGTAGTATCCATAACCAATACGATTTTACCGAGTAGTGATGTAAGAGGTGTTGTAGGTACAACTTTATTTGGATATAAAAATTGTGTTAAATATGCGTTACATGCATTATAAATATCTGTGTATATTTTTGTAGCATACGCATTATTTGTATCATTTGTAGGAATACGCGGTCGAAATTGTATAAATAGAGGGTCATTACTATTTGGACAAGTACTATTTAGTCCATACATACTTACATAATTTAGTGCGTCCGATATAGTTAATGGTGTATCTTGACTAATTGGAGTCGTATAATCGGTATCTGTAGAAATAGACACGATAGTTGAAGTTGAAACCGGGTCTCGGTATATTTCGAAATCTATGTATCTGCATCCACGCGTCAATACATAATTTATCATATCCGTAGAACATATCGTACCATCGTATGCGGTATTCATAGAACCTTTAATTGCATAATTTCTTAAATATAATCCTGCAGATACGTCTACACTCGTAAGCGTATAAATATTCGCAAGTCGTACAATTAAATTATCCTGAATATTAAGCGGACAATTATTTGCATGTTTAATATTATTTATATTTATATTTTCATAACCTTCCAGCGTATTGTCGGTATAGTGTTGCTCGATAATAAATCGTCTTTGAAAAAGCCGTATTAAGATATATGTAAAAACAATAATTATAAATATAATACATATTTTTCTATTAAAATCCATTTATATAATACCTTTGGAAGATAAAAAATATAAATAATTGTATATCCAATTATTATAAATGGCTGGCGGTTTACTAAATATTATATCTCTCGGTTCGAATAATATCTTTTTAACTGGAAATCCAACAAAAACGTTTTTCAAAGTAAAATATTCAAAATATACGAATTTCGGATTGCAGAAATTTCGATTGGATTATGACGGACAACGGGACCTACGTCTAACAGAATCCTCTACATTTACATTCAAAGTATCGAGACATGCGGATTTATTAATGGATACGTATATTGTAATAAATTTACCGGATATATGGAGTCCAATTATGAATCCGTCTGCAAATAATGGCGCGCTATGGTCATCATATGATTTTAAATGGATTAAAAATATAGGAATACAAATGATTGAAGAGATTACAATTACATGTGGAAATTATATGATTCAAAAATATAGCGGACAATATCTCTACAATATGGTAGAACGCGATTTCCCTACTGCGAAAAAGGAACTATTTCATAAAATGAGTGGAAATATTCCCGAATTGAACGACCCTGCGAATGCGAATTCGCGAATGAATACCTATCCATCCGCATTTTATACCGGCACAATTGATAATCAAAATCCAGACGCGAATGGGTCGGAACCTTCTATTCGAGGTAAACAACTATATATTCCGATTAATACTTGGTTCACGATGGATAGCCGATGCGCATTTCCATTAATATCTCTCCAAAATAATGAATTATATATAAATGTTACGTTTAGACCGATTCAAGAATTATTTCAAGTGCGCGATGTCTTTGATAGCGGTAATAATTTTCCATATGTAAAACCCGATTTTAATTTACCCCAATTCAATATGTATTATTTTTTACAATCGCCCCCATCGTATGAGATATATGACCCAATTGGCCAATCCGATAATTATATCAATAAATCAAACATATGGAATGCAGACATTCATCTTATTTCTACGTATGCATTTTTATCTAATGAGGAAGCTCGTGTATTTGCAGCACAAGATCAAATATATTTAGTAAAAGACGTATTTGAATACAAATTTGAAAATATAACAGGATCACAAAAAGTACAACTATCCTCGAATGGAATGATCGCAAATTGGATGTTTTTTTTACAACGTAACGATGTCAATTTGAGAAACGAATGGTCAAATTATACGAATTGGCCGTATGATACATTACCCGTGAATATTATTGATGCCCCGTATGATATTAGTATGGGATTTGGACCATTAATTCAACCTATCCCTGGTATTGAATCAGGTAATACTGCGATGATTGGTGAAAATACGGGATATTTTTATACAGGAGCGTATCAAGTAGATAATCAAAAATCGATTTTAGAAACATTAGGGATTGTCTTTGACGGAGGATATCGAGAGAATGTATTAACTAGCGGGGTTTATGAATATATTGAAAAATATAGTCGTTCTGTAGGAGGATGTAATATTGATGGATTATATTGTTATAATTTCTGTTTAAATACAAGCCCATTCGAATACCAACCTACAGGTGCGATCAATCTAAGTAAATTTAGAACAATTGAACTGGAATTAACGACATATGTCCCTCCGATAAATACAACCTCTTCGAATATTACTACGATTTACAACGAAAATGGTATTCCTATCGGTATTAATAAATTGAACTGGCAATTATATGATTATAATTACAATTTAACGGTTTTTGAAGAACGATATAATATTATATCTTTTATTGGCGGAAATTGTGGATTATTGTATGCAAGATAAATGGATACGTAGAATCTATATTATATAATATATAATATATATTATTTATAAAAATGACGGAACCGAAAACCAAATGGAATCATATTCCGGATAATTCCGATAATATGAATAAATCAACTTCAAAAAATGAAACTTCTATGTATGCAAATATGAATAATTCTATATTTAATGAGACCTTCCAAAATATATATAATCCACAGGTATCGAATAAAGAAGGATTTGACCTTTTT